>Ga0194115_10002083_pt1 | contig 24302 bp, 24 predicted proteins | sample TA2MahsurfametaG_3_FD_148656 | JGI IMG/M metagenome (GOLD analysis project Ga0194115, IMG submission 148656) | Freshwater microbial communities from Lake Tanganyika, Tanzania - TA2015002 Mahale S4 surface | ecosystem: Environmental > Aquatic > Freshwater > Lake | place: Tanzania: Lake... | reverse complement strand
TCGAACTTGATCTTCGCAACCCAGAGTACAGAGAACTCGCTGATCTATGGCGTGAAAAACAACAAGATGTCATCAGAGCCGCCCGAGAAGCCTACACTTGGGCTGTGCGTAATGGCATAGCCAAAGAACAGGCTCGCTCAGTGCTACCAGAAGGTAATACTCAAAGCAGGCTCTACATGAACGGCACCTTGCGATCCTGGGTACATTGGATCGAGCTCAGGAGTGCCAATGGTACCCAACGAGAGCACCAAGACATAGCCCGCGCCTGCGCCGAAGTGATAGCCACTGTTTTTCCCATGGCTGCCGAATTCGTAGGCAAATAGATCGAATCCTGTTACAATCAGGTATGAAGATCAATTTCCATACCTTTACTATGGGTGATGTAGATGATGTTGATGTCTATGCCGCACAACCTATCTACGAATGGCAGCAGACCGATCATGGTCGCTGGGTGATGGAAAACGCTCACAATCTCACCTATCATACCATGGCAGATGCGTCCTTGATGGGACATCGGATAGTTATAAGAGGTGAGATAACGGATCCACGCAAAACAACGGAATATTTTCTTAGATGGCCCACACAAGAACGATCCTAGTCACTGGCGGACTGGGTCTCATCGGCCACACCGTGGTGCAGAAATTACAATCACAAGGACACGATGTGGTGGTCACGGACATCTGCACAAATTATGGCATAGTACCACAAAGCGAACTAGATTATCTAATCGCACAACGCCGACAGAGGATTGACCCTGCTACCAAGATCTATGCAGTAGATATCGCAGACCAAGTGGGCATGGACAACCTCCTGCGCAGTCATAAACCCGATGTCATAGTCCACATGGCCAGTTTTCCGCGGCAGAAAGTGGTCAACGCCAATCCATTGATGGGCAGCAGAACCATGAGCGAAGGTTTACTGAATACACTAGAGCTGTCAACCCAACACGAGGTTTCAAAATTCGTGTATATCTCATCCAGCATGGTCTACGGAGACTTCGCGGACCAGGTTAAAGAAGATGCGGTATGTAGGCCACAAGGTCAATACGGTATAATGAAACTGGCTGGCGAATGGCTGGTGCGTGATTATACCAGACGCGGCTATTTTGATCATGTTATAATACGTCCCTCTACCGTGTATGGAGAACTGGATGTGGAAGATCGTGTTATATCAAAGTTTCTGCTCACCGCAATTCGTGGAGGCATGTTGAAAGTTAACGGTGCTTCTGAAACCCTAGACTTCACCTATGTGGCGGATGCCGCAGATGGTATCACTGCTGCCGCTTTATTGTCCGATGCCCGTAATAAAACCTACAATATTACCAAGAGCCATTCATGGAGCCTGCTTGATGCAGCCAATCTTGCCGTGAAGATCGTGGGCCGCGGCCAAGTAGAAGTGCGTGATAAAGATGCGGACTTCCCTAGCCGTGGTGCTCTGAATATTGATGCGGCGCGACGAGATCTGGGATTTGATCCCAAAGTAGACATAGAAGAAGGATTCCAGAGATATCATGACTGGTTGCGCCAATCGATGTATTGGAACCAACATCTTAAACAGAGAACATGACAGGGCTGACTATACCTTTTGCAGGGTTATCCAAACAATATAACAATCTCCGATCAGAGATCTTGGATGCCACAGACGAGGTGCTGAGATCGGGGCAACTGATGGATGGCAATTTTACAGCAGAGTTTGAAAACTGGTTGTCCAAACGAAACGGTACCAAATACGCAGTGACTTGCCACTCGGGCACGCAGGCCTTGGAGATTATAGCCACCTACTATGCTACCGAACGTGGGGCTCCTAATCCTCCCACTGTGTTGATACCTGCCGTGACCTATATGGCCACTGCCAACGCATTCATGCGTGCAGGATGGGACGTGCATTTTATTGACGTTGATGCTTACGGCATCTTTGACATGCGAAGCATACCGGATGTAAGCTATCAAGCCATGGTCTTGGTAGGTCTGTATGGTGCAGCGATCACCCACATCGGCGACACCAAAATCTGGCGCCAGACTGTGCTGCGTGATGGTCTGGTGATAGAAGATGCTGCACAGCACTGGCTTTCAGGTGGTTCTATCAGGGTCGGCCAAGCAGCGGCCATCAGTTTTGATCCCATGAAGAATCTCGCTGCCTATGGCAATGGTGGTGCTGTGGTAACCAACGACGCGGACCTATATCGATATGCACAGAGCATGCGCAACAACGGCAAACCATATCATCACAATGCAGGTACCAACTCTAGGATGAGCGAGATAGATTGTGCAGGGCTTTTGGTCAAGACTCGTCACTTAGATCAGTGGCAACAACGCAGGGCTAAGATCGCGCAGTTCTGGATGGAAAAACTCAACTCCAGTGCCATCCGATGCCTGATCACGCGCGATAACTGGTCTGACCATTGCTATCACAAGTTCGTGATAGATGTGGAAGGTCGAGACGTGCTGCAGAAAAATCTGGCCATACGGGGCATAGAGACACGCGTGCATTATGCGCAACCCTTGCATGAGATTGACATCTATCGGCAGTGGCCCGGACCTTCGTTCTTGAGTTCGGCTTCGGCTCTGTGCCGCAGGGTCTTGAGCCTTCCCATCTACCCTGAGCTCACCGATCTGCAGGTAGAATACATCGCGGATCAGGTCCGGGACTGTGTGAAAAGCTTGGAATGAAGCATCATGCCATATGAGGCCAGCCAAGACCATTCATAGGTCTTTTTGATCTCTCCAAAGTCACCATTAACCGCATCGTAATAACGCATGGCATCTTGTGCTCCGATGTGGCTCCATTTCACATAGTCATTTTCTGTGTTTTCACGCAACCACTGTTCCAAGCGATATTCATTTTCCACATCCGGTAGGCTGTGCCTTAGTTTTATCACTTCGCGGAACGCGGTTCGCCAGCAGGTCCAAGCGTCGTTGTCATAGTAGGCGGTACCCGACACGATGGGTACCACTTCATGAGGATCGTCGAGGGTAAAATCTAATCCCTGTCCCTGATTGTTCATGACCAATTTTACATTATAGGCGATCACGGCCTGATGTCCATAGATCAGATGGTTTACAGGATTATAGGCATGGAAGATATAGTGTTTGGCCTGTTGCATGCGATCTGGTTGCCAAGACCAATCAAAATCTTCGTTCACTTGCAGTTTGGCAAACACAGCAAAAAACCAAGGCGTCTGGCTTTTGGCAGCTGCGGCTTGATAAGCTGCAACCCGGCCATTCACCCCATCCATACGATGCAGCTGGTTGCGCGCCATGTGTTTGGCTAGAGCATTCTGTAAAATATTCCAGTGATGTTCGGCACCAGGTTCACCGTTAGAGATGAAAATCACGTCCAAAGGTCTATCTGTTCCCCAGCCAGCACAGGAACGATCGATCACAGGATAATCGTACAATTGTGTCCGCAGCGATGTCTTGGCATCTCGTGGCACCAAAACTTTGGTAGCACCTGCAGTGAGAGGCATGATGGCCCGGGTTTCCTGGCGCCAGAGATTGATCGCAGGCACATGATTGGAATGTCCCCCGACGCAGAACTGCACCACAGAAGATTGGAAGTCATGATTCCACACAGCATCTACATGGCTATCATCGTCGTGTTCGCACAGTGGCACAGGCTGTCGAGTCACACAGACATCCTCTACGAAGTGCAAGGTGTCAAACCATTCCAGCAAGGCCAGATCTTGGCTCTTTTCTAGGAATGTGGGCACATGTACATAGAATGTATCTCCAAATTTTTGTTCGTTGCTAGCGAATACATGCAACATACGATCTTGCCACTCACTGGGATGCCAGGTAAAATCAAAATCTTGGTAATCACATACATCTGCCGTGACCCAGCAATATTCCCAGTCTACCCGGGCTAGCGCCCGGCGCAGTGTAGCTAGATAATCTGAAATGAATCTGGTGTTGATATCTCCTTGATCTGTACTATTGGTCTGATGCTTGACATGCAATCTTGGCACCGGGTGCTGCCTGGGCACTATCGGATGATTTCGATTGATATCTTGACATCCAGTCCGAGGTATCAACCAGGTGCCTCCGTTGGTCTGGTGTTGGCTGGGCCATACATGTGCCTGATGCTCTTGCCATGGAGGAGGTTCCCACAACCAGTCAAAATCAGAATAGTCGTTATGGGCATCTACCATCCATAAGTACCTGGTACGACTGAGAGCACAGGCATGCTTTATAGAAGGAACCGCGCTTTCATGCGCAAAAAGATTTGGTTTCCGTCCGATATAGAATAAGTCAAACATGATCAGGGTAGATGAACTTTACAGCAATACTTTCTGGCCCTATATACAGGAGAATGTCTTGTATACAAGGATGTTTAACTGCGACCCGCCTGGTAATACCGATCCGGAATCATTGTTGAACCACGATATAAATCAATCAGATCTTAATTATATATTTTTCCACGATCAAGAACCAATACATCTGGACATCCACAAACCCTTGTTTGACGATGTAGTCCGACGTAACATCGACATGAGATATCCAGATCCGCCATTGCATCGGGCATTGATTACCAGCGAATATGCGAGCGAAACTGTTGATCAAGTATGTAGCCTATACGATTGGCGACCTTACTATTATTTTTACCATGGATGGGCTGCTTTGGATTGGTATCGGGGGTATGACAAAACTTTCCTGATACCAGATCCGGAAAAAAGGAAGATAAAAAAATCCTTTATCACTCCAAATCGGATCATCGGCGGGCGGCGAGACCATCGCAGTCTATTGTTATATCATCTATTCCGCCAAGGTATAAATCGAGCCTGGATCAGTGCACCACAGACCTGCGTGGTAGAAAATGAAACCATTGTCGATATCGCGAAGAAATATCAATATCTCTATCCTGATATCGTGACGGTGCTGGATCGGGCGCCATTACCAGCACATTTCCCTGGTGAGACAGATCATCCCATGCACAGTTGCTGGTTGAGCCTGTGGGATCAGGTGGGCGAGACATTGGCTTATGTGGTTACTGAGACCGTGTTTTTTGGCCAACGACATCATCTTACCGAAAAAACTTTTAAACCCATATGCCAGAAGATTCCGTTCGTGCTGGTCAGCACCGCGGGTAGTCTAGAGTATCTACGGAGATATGGGTTCCGTACCTTTGGTTATGTATGGGACGAATCCTACGATGAAGAAACCGATGACATCCGACGATTGGAAAAGATCGCCAAATTGCTGCTAGATTTTGATGCCTTGTCCGAAAAAGAATTACAAAATCTATATCGAGCGACCTTGCCTGCGATACGACACAATCACCAACATTTTTACAACGGCGGATTTGAGAAGACATTGTGGTCGGAACTTATCACAATGCTTAACACATTAGAAAAAGACTTCCGTGACTGATCTCTGTTATGATCTTCTCGGAGATTACGCCCTAGGTTATCCGAATCTTGCTCGTTTGGATCTCGCGCCGGACGAATTTGATCTTGTGTGGCCTAAATCTATCGCGTTCCGCCCCAACATGTATCTACAATCAGCAGGGGTGGAGTTCCGTGTACATCTGGTATCTCAAGCCCCCAAAGGCAGTTGGTATCCACTGTCTCTGGGCTGGCATGATTTTGATTGCGATTACATAGATCTCATACCAGACACTACCCAAGAACGTGTGCAATCAGGGGATGTCAGGATTTTGTTCTACTATCACGAAGGCGATCATCCTGGGCGCATCCAGACCAGGCTAGATTCCTTATGCCAGAAGCATGACCTGCCTTTGACCTATCTCTTCGTCAGTGCCAATACCTCTGCCGATCAGCACAGCAGATGCTTGTATTTTCCCGATCATGAACTGTTCTTCCGATATGTGAATCGCCGGCAGCCCACTCCTACGATCGTGACCGATCCAAGGCCATATGAGTTCACTGTGCTCAATCGCACCCACAAATGGTGGCGTGCTTCCGTCATGAGTGATCTCCATCGCCACGGACTGTTATCCAGGAGCATCTGGAGTTACAATACCGATTGCGTAATTGACGATCCATGGGAGGATAATCCATTGTCGGTGCTGTCGGATTCCTTATGGCATCATCATCTCCAAAGATTCATGGCCTCTGGCTCTCGCCATTGTGATGACCTGGGCGAAGATCTGCACAACGATCATAGATCAGTGAATCTCTCTTTGTATCAAAGCAGTTATTGCCACATAGTGATCGAGACCTTGTTTGATGTGGACCAGAGTGAGGGTGCGTTCCTCACAGAAAAGACCTACAAGTGCATCAAGTTTGGTCAGCCTTTTGTGATAGCAGGTGGTCCGGGCAGCATCGCGGCCTTGCGTTCAGCGGGCTATCGGGTGTTTGATCATGTGATAGATCATGGATATGATACCATACAGGACAACAATCAGCGATGGCAGGCGTTGCGTGAAGAAATCACACGGCTTAGATCCTTAGACATGCATGCTTGGTTTGAAAGTTGTTGGGGCGACCTGGTACACAATCAAGAGCGATACGCTGAACCATTGTTGCCATCTCTGCAACGGCTGATCCGCAGGCTGGAATCTAACTGAACACAACGACACCGTAGGCTGATTCAAATCTATCAGCATCTGCGCGATCATTGACCATGGGCTCGCCGCGGATGTTGAGGCTGGTGTTCAGCAGCATGGGACATCCTGTGAGCAAATACCATTGTTCTAGCAACCGTCTGATGCCCGACCCATCTGCTGGTACAGTTTGCACTCGGCTGGTGCCATCAACATGGCATACAGCAGGGTAACTGTCAGGCTTGCGGCAATGAGCGACTGCCTGCATATAACGACAGCTATCCCATCCACGAGGCATCGCAAAATACTCATCGACCAGTTCTTCCAAGATGACTGGTGCGAAAGGTCTGAATTTCTGTCTGCGTTTGATCGCATTCACTTGGTCCTTGATCTCGGTACCTCTCGGATCTGCGAGAAGGCTTCGATTTCCCAGTGCTCGCGGCCCCCACTCAGTCCGCCCACTAGCCACACCAACAATACGATGGGTAATAAGATGATCCAGAACATCGCGTACAGGATAAGCACCAGGAATATCGTGGCCAAGAAAAGCGGTACGCCAATGAAGCCGTTGCCCGAGAACCAGCGCGGCGGCTCCAAGGCTGGAACCCGCGTCACCCGGGTTCGGCATGATCCAGATGTTTTCATATATTTTTCCTAATTTTGAATTGGCCACGCAGTTCAGTGCCACACCACCCATGTACACGAGATTGTTGCTAGAGATCAATCCTCTAGCCTGCGATATCACCTGCATTATCAAGGATTCGACAAGCGTCTGGCCCGATGCGGCTATGTCCTCGTCGTGTGTGAACGCCAGTTCATGGTCATCAAATCCTATGTGTAGATTTTTCTTGAAACGGAACACTCCATGAGAATCATCAATGAACTGCTCGCGCAACCACGCCTCGCCAAGATCCGATCCATAAGCAGCCATGCCCATGGTGATGTATTCTTCTTCCTGGGGTTTCAGGCCCACTGCACGAGTTATGGCGCTGTAGAACAGACCTATGCTGTGCGGGTACCCTAGCCTCCAGCGTAATTGGTACTGTGCCCGGCCATGATTGTCATATTGGGCTTGCCAGATCGAAACAGTGTCCATCTCACCTATGGCATCTACCACTACCACACACGCTTCTATAAACGGCGATGTCTGGAAACCGGCCGCGGCATGGCTAAGGTGATGCCGATAACTGACTTCGCGTGCTGGATGTTGATACCAAGATCCCAGATGTTGTCTTATGGCCTGGCGGGTGGTCCAAGGTCCATAGGCCCGCTGACCGGATCGCCATTGCTGATAGTTATGCATCCAAGGACGCTCGTAGAACGCCACTGTGTCAAACTCGTAGTCACAGCACTCTTTCAAGAGATCTGGGTGTAAGGTAGGGTCGTTCTTGATCCGGCTGTATCTTTCCGAGTGGCCGGCAAACATGATCTCACCATCTTCTCGCACCACGCTCACAGCAGCATCATGAAAGCCTGCGCTGATACCCAATATGTGTTTCATTTATAGATGAAAGGATCTCGCTTGCGCAATTCTCGTAGTTTTTTACGATATCTTATTTCTAGGGTGATCCTGGACCATAGCAATCTCAACCATTTCATATCCTGTTTCCTGTCATATGAGTTATGTAGTCCGTATCCTGCCAGTGATAGTCGTATGTTTGTCGTTGCTGACTGGTGCGCACCTCTACCACATCCATGTGTGTGCCCAGTATCCGCCATATCTCGAAATGATCTCGGGTGCCAAAACTGCGATCTAGATCCACCTGGCCTACCTGCGGATGACCTATAGTGAGTTCTGGATCGTCTGGATCAAATCCGTTATCGTTTAACCACCCACGGAACTCAGCCAGCTGCTGATGCATGAAAGGCCAATGACCGGGATCCTGCCCCCATTCTATGTCAAAGTCGGCCGCAGCTTCAGTCTGGCTGCGCAGTGTGGAGGTTGTGAGTTCGTCGATGCGGCTGTGCCGACCTTCGTCCTGGAACACTTCCCAATGATGCTTGCCCACGGCCTTGTTCACGCCCACATACACACCACCCAGGGGCCTGGCTATGGTGTCTATGCCAAAAAGTTCAAAGTCTGCAGGTTCCAGGAGGAATCTCGGAGCATGATTCCAGCACATGAGTTGGCTGGGCCTCTGCCATTCGGGCAGAGTGTGAAGTTTGCGCCAACTCAAGGCCCAGGTTTCGAACTCGTGGCACAGTAGGTTCAGTTGGCTGATGTGCCATCGTGTGACAGGATTTGCGCTCAACCAATGATGGCTCATCCTGCCGCTCACGCCCTGCAGATCTTCGAAGTATCGATGCAGGCGATTAAAACGATCATGCCGGATATGCAAGGCATCCTTTAAGCATTCTGCCAAGACGAAATGATCTTCTATGTGATAAGATATCGCGCTGCGATTGATGTGCTCGATGGATCGATTTATCTCCGCACACAGGAACTCACCGTCTCGCTGGCCGGTGGCAAAACCTAAGAAACAGTAATTCTTCTGTAACGGTAGTTCTCGAGATAGCACTTCGTCCAGGGCTTGCAGCCAGCGACGGGCAAGGCTGTTGTCCCATACATCGATCCAGACACTGTGGCGATGATCAGTGCTGATGTCTCTCAGCACTATCTCTATCTCATCGATCGATGGCTTGCCACCAGTCATATATGTCCTTGTCTTGTTGTAGGATGTGATCCATGGTGTAACTGTCGTTGCGGATGCTTTCCAGTCGCAGCACACGGGCCTTGCCTCGTGCTAGGGCCTGTTCATATTGATTGGCCCATTGCTCGGCGAAGGTAGGCCTGAGTTTCAATTGGGCCAGCACATCCGCTAGTGCGCCCTTGACCTTGGGCAGCACACGATCTATTTCTCGTTCCAGTAACTCTCTGGGCAGGGCCAAAGGACTCATCACTATGTCAGGGGTGAAACTGAATATGACCTTGGCCAGCACATCCACTCCAAATCTGTCAGCCAAGGCCTGTATGTTCTCTACTTCAAACAGGCCCGGCAGCGTGAGCGTGAAATCGATCCTCATCTGCCGGCGATGGCGCTGATGATCTACGCCTCTTTGGAAGTTCCGACACCAGTGCTCAAAATCAAGCCCTGTGCGTATATATTCGCCAGTGGCTCCTGTTCCGTCGAGGCTGGCACAGATCTGCCAGTCCCGAAGATGATGTAGCACATCATCATAAAGATCCATGCCGCGATAATTGACGCGGCTGAGATTAGTATTGTACCTAGCGTAAACACGATCGCCATCTCCCAGTTCTATGATCCTGCGCATGTAGCGCCAGTGTTGCTCATACATCAGTGGCTCGCCACCTACCCAGTATACTTCTTCCACCCTGTGATCTTCCACGGCCTGGGCGAACTCTTGCTCAATGTATGTATCCTGGAACTGGGTGATCTGGTTCCTGATCTCTGGCTGCATCCAGGCGTTTTTGGGATTGCTCCAATCGATCATCGAATGCTGCCGCTGTTCCGTTTCCCAGGCGCTGGATAGCATGTCACCGCACATCCTGCATTTGAAATTGCAGAGATTGGAGAATCTATAATCCCAACTGATAGGCAGCATGTCCGTAGATCCATCCGCCCGCGTGCGGCTCATGGCCTCTTCATATCTGTGGCCGAACAACCGGTTGAAATAACTGCGATACACATCGGTGTTGAGCAACTGATCATTGCAAACTTCGCATTCGGGCAAGATCTCCCCGGCCATCATGCGCCGACGCACCGACCGCATGTGTTCAGAATTCCAGTGCTGATCCAGTGTGATAGGGATGTATCTGCCGGTGCCCGCGGCTGTGTCTATGTACTGCTGGAAATTCTGCGCAGGCTCTCGGCTGGCGCAGCACATCCTACGCTCGGTCTGCGGCGATAGATAGGTGTGCGTCCAAGGCACCATGCACAGGGTATCGGGTTTCACTTGGACTTCTTCTTGACGATGTTCACCGACGGATATATCATGCCCAAGGCCTGATTCAGTTCCGGCAGGGCCACGATCAATCGTTCGCCACGGCGCTGATCCAATTTAAGGATATCTTTTACCAGTTGATCACCGTCCCAGCTCTCGCCCTGGTCCATGAATGCTTGCACCCTCCGGAACTCTTCGGCTACAGGCCGATCCATCCAATGGGCCAGTTCCTCCCTGGCCGCTGCCTTCACTCCCTCAGGCGCATGGGCTATGCTGAGATGTGGTGGATCATGCAGCATGTTCCAGTAGATGTAGTCCATGTCCATGTTGCGGAACAGATCCCACAAGGTGCCGATGTAGAGTATATTGAACACCGATATGGTGCAGCAGATCTGCAGGCTCATGTTAGTGGTCTGGGCTCTCAAATCACGGAAGCTATCGATGTTGAGCAGGACCTCATCCCAGTCCGCGCCAGATCTCTGGTAGTTGAAACGCCAAGCCTTGTCGTCTATGCTGAAGGCCACTTCCACATGGCCAAAATGCCGCCATATCTGCGGTCCGCGTTCGGGCCAGATCGAGCCGTTGGTGTTGTAGTGTATTTCTACTTGGTCGGCGACGCCTCGATCCACCAGGCCCTGCAGGAGATCGAAATGCTCTTCGATCATGAAAGGTTCGCCACCGGTAAACTCGATATATCTGATGTGATCGAGATGCTGTTCCAGATCCTGCCAGAACTCTGGACTTTGCCTGGGCCAAGCGCCAGCGCGCAACATTGTATAAGCAAAGGTTTGTTTGCGTTCTTTGGAATCCTCTACTGCCATGATCTCTTCTGACGCGAATGTGCTGGATGACCATGATCCACAGATCCTGCACTTGAGGTTGCAGATGTTGCCCAGTTTGAGATCCAGGAACATCAAGGGTCGTGCATCTTCAGTCCATTCGCCATCATCAATCCAGTGTTTGAGTCGGTCCAAGGTATGCATGCGTTTGGAGGTTCGGCCCGCTGATTCTTCAGACCAGCAGCGATCGCAATCAGCGGGCCGTTCGCCTGCTAGGAAAGCGCGGCGCAGATCTCGCATGTGATCACTGTTCTGTATAGTTTCCAGTCCGTGCTGTGCCAGATGTAATTTCTCTCCTTCGGAATCCAAGATCTCGCGTCGTGACAAGCAGCACGGCCTCACCGTACCCACAGGCGATGTTTCCAAGCTTACCCAAGGCAGCACACAGAACCTGTCGTGCGGGATCTTCACAGCAGAGCCTCCAGTTCTGGCAGCACCGACAACACCCGCTCGCCGCGTATGTCATCCAGTTGGTGTGTGCGGCGCCAGAATGTGTCAATGAGGTGGGTGTTGTCTGTGGCCATCATGAACTTGATCGCGCTCTCAAATCCCACCGTAGCTCGCTGCAATTGGTCCTGGGATCGTAACCATGCGAGGTGTTCTTTGAACCGCACTCGGATCCGCTGTTTGTATTTGATAGGAGCGATGTCTATCCTGTAATATGCAGGATCCTGCAGAATGTTCACATTGAGGTCCTGTGGTCTGATCAAGCCTTGCTCCACCCATGCACGATGGAAATCCGGAAGGTGCCAGGCATTCATGATCGACAGGGTGGGAGAGATGTAGAAATCTACATCGGGGCAGATCTCCAGCATCTGCCGTCGGTTATCTTCTACCTGGTGCCATTTAGTTCCTTTGCGGATGTATTCGGCCCGGGCACCCTGGGCATCTAGGCTGGCACCTACGGCCACGCTATCAAACTTTTTCCAATAATCAAACACCAATCTATCTTTGAGCTTGACTTCGGTGAAGTTGGTGTTGTAGATCAGTCGCACATCAAACCGGCCGCGCCGTTCTAGTTCCTCTAGGATGAGATAGTGTTCTTCCATCAACAAGGGTTCGCCACCAGCGAAATAGATCTGTTCCACATGATCGATATGGGGCAACAGTTGTTCCCACATGTCGGTCTCGGTCTGTCCTGCATAGTTCAACGGCACATTATTGCCGCGCCACTCGGGTCCAGCCAATTTTGCCTGATCTTGATACCATTGGCTGCTAAAAATATGTCCGCAACTGCGACAACGCAGATTGCAGAGGTTGCTAAATCTAATATCCCAATAGGTCATCTCAAACGGATTGGCATCAAGTTTTTTTATGTGATGACCATGATGTTTGTTGGCTGATCTACGGCCCGAAAAGAAACCTGCTGATTCTTGTTCGTAACAACGTGTACAAGCCGAATTCGGAGTTTCCGACAGCATGTCTTGCCTCAGCTGTTGCATGGGCTCGCCCTGCCAGATCTCCGCCAAGGTGTTTTCCTTGCAGTGACCCACAGGATGCGCCATCTCGGCATGGCAGCAAGGATAGGCTTCGCCGGTGGGATAGGCATGCAGATGGATCCAGGGATAGATACAGAAGGTCCGAGACTCGGTCAGCAGGAACCGCTCTCGATCAGTGAGATCCACGGGCCGCACAAGATCCGCGCTGTTATACTGATATTGACTCATACCATTCCTGCAATCTCGGAAATTCAGTGCGGAAGTCCTTACCGCGGCGCTGATCATATTGATCATAGAACCGGTAGAAGTCGTTCAACAATCTAAGTTGATCAAACGCTTCTGAATGTGGGGTCCGCACCACATCAAGATAATCTATCAGTCGCTGCACATGGTTAAGCTCGTGTTCGTGTAACACAGGATTGTCGCGATTAGTTTCTAGCCATGTGATCAGTCGGATGCGATGTCGATCACGTATCTCTCGAGGCAATACCAGCGGTGATTGGAAGCTGGGAAATCGCAGGATGTTCAAGGTAAAATTCACGCGTTCGAGACCATAGATCCGTTTCAACAGCAGGAGATGATCAAGGTATTCAGTGAGACTCTCCAGGCACAGGGCGTTGATGGTACACATGCTGTGTATGGCGCGCACCGGAGCATCTTCGTGATCCAATATTTTTTGCACATTGTGGTTCCAGGTCTGCCAGTCAAGACCGTCCCGGATGTACTCGGCCTGGCTGCCCATGGCTTCATTGGAGGTATAGATGTCTAGGTCGATGCCCTGGCAACTGTCCAGGAGCCTCTGGATCGTACTCCAATCCATACCGAGATTGCTGTTGATAGCAAGGCGCGTCTTGCTGCGGCCGGGATTTGCCCGGAACCAATTGATGAGCTGCCAGGTGTGGCCCGACATGAGAGGTTCCCCACCGGTGATTCTGAGTTCCTCCAGCGTACGATGAAGATCGGTTTCCCACCATGCAAAGAACGCATCCACATACGGATTAGATTCTCCAAAACGAAAAAGTTGAGCACTATCATGAGTGTGCGTAAAGTGGTTTCTACCATCAGAAACGAGACCTTGGTAGGGTCCATTGTTCCGGATGTCCTTAGTCCATGTGCTAGAGAAAGCAGGATTACAATAAGAGCAAGCGAACTGGCAAGTGCGATCAAAGGAGATTTCCAGTGTTTGGAGATCGATATCTTGATCTGGCGGCGTACGAGCAGCCTGGTGTAGGTCAACAATTTCATATATCTTGCTCTTATATATGCGGTCGCTGATAGCATCACGACCCATGTCTTCTATTTTCCAGCAGTATTCGCAGCCCGCAGGTCGGCGACCCTCCTGCATGTCTCTACGATCCTGTTTCTTTTGTGCAGTATTGTGTAACAGCTTGGGGTTAAGTTTCACTGCCTCTATATCTATTGCGTGCGCGGGAGGGTGATGGCAGCTGGTGGTCTGGCCCGATCCCAACCATATGGTGGCATTGTACCATTTGGCACCGCAGAAACTGTCACTGATGGTATCTAAAACTTCGCGACAAAAGGTGAGGTCATCCATGCTGTTCGAGAAATTGGAAAAATCTTTCGGGAAAATCCCGACGAGTTCGATCGGTAAATTGGTCGAGATGCTGCTGATTGTATTTACAGATAGGCTCGCATGCGGCCAGGAAATCATCAAGATCCTGATCACAGAGATCTGCCACCACTTCCGTTATGCGATCCATGCGCGATTGGACATTATCGATCTGATCAAAACTTTCGTCGATGAGATGATCAAAGGTCTGGAATCCAAGATCTCTGAGATCCTTGTAGAATCCCGGAGTGGAAGCCACTATAAACGGATGTCCCATGGCCAAAGGTTTGGCTATCTTTTCAGTGCGGAAACTCAAGGTGCTTTCAGCGCACACAGTTTCTGTGACCAAACTGAAATAGGTATCTATATATGCACGGGGCTCAAGATAGATCTCACCCCATTCCAGTCTGAACAGTTCCTGTTTGAGATAGGTGCGATTCGTGATGGGACCAAAATGAGGTTCGCGATATCTCTCCACTTCATAGTAGTCCGGCAGTCGACGTAGTTCGCTAGAGGTGGCCATGACATTGATATCATTTTCTACAAAGTTGAAATGCCTGACCACGGTGGGTTGGGCATCTAGCATGGTATAAAGGCTAGATTCCAGAAGATCACTGCGTCGCAAGCGCTCATATAGATACTTCCGGTGAGGTCGGGCCCGTCCGTTGAGGAACAGGAACTTGTAGGGTTTGTGCCGTCGATCGAAAATCTCTTGTGTTTTTTCTTGTGCCACCCGATTTTCAGAGAAATCCATGATACGAGTCAAGAAATAATCTATGATCAGGCATGGGTATCTGGGGTCGACAGCCGCGCCACCGATCAGCAGGATCTTATGGTCTGCGACGATTTGATCTATCCGTAGCTGCACCAGCTGAGATTCCAGCGTCCAAGATCCTTCACAGGCATTGCAGAATATCATGCGATACTGTTCGCTGTGTGCCATGCTACAAAAATCCGGCATGTGATCCAACAGGTTCTGTCTTCCAACTATGTAAACCGCTCCAGTTTCTTTAGGCACCTCTGAAAAACTGTAAAAACAATCAGTGGCATAAGGTTGCAAAATGTCAAACACTTCGCTGAATCGGTCTACGAACAATCTAGGCGTTTTTTGCATGATACTCACATTCTCGCCACCACTGCTGCATCTGGGGGAAAATACCGAGGAAATTTGTGTTGCGCCGCCGGTCATGTTCTGAAAAAAATCTATAAAAGTCGGACTTGGTCACACTGTGATCATATTGTTGCCCTAGCCGCATCCAGGCAATATCTCGACGGAGGCGCTGCACTTCAAAGTCTTTGAATCCATGAAAAGGATCATCAGGCGTTTCCATGTTTGTTTCCATCCAATCCGCAGCGCGTTCCAGGATGGCAGCGTAACTTTCTGGCAGGATCTGCAGGCTCTGCCAGGCCGGTTGCCTCAACACCGGTGTGTCAAACCACACACGCTGGTAGGTATGGCTGTGGGCACGGCGCAGTTCCAATATGGTCTCCAGCAATTTCTGCAGACCCAGCACCGACAGATTGTTCATGGTGATGATGAATGTGAGGCTGTTACGACCAGGTATCTCGTCTAACCAGGTGTAACATCTGCTGAGACAGAGATGTGCGTCAAGCCCGTGGCGGATGTATTCAGCGTGTGCCAGGAATCCCGAGTCTATGCTCACATACTGCATGAAGTGTTCGATGTTGATTGCACACAATCTCTTGGTATAGTCAAGATACTTGTCCCAGAGTTTTTCTTCCACAGAAAAATTTGAGGTCACATTGAGATGGAGATCAGATTTGGGTAATGCCAACACATAATCAAACACTCGATAAGTGTTGCGATCCATGAGAGGTTCGCCGCCGGTCATGCGGAAATGTCTCAATCGGGGGTAGAGTGTAGGCCACCATGACCAGAAGGCTTCTACATAGGGATTGTGTTCACGACTAGGAATAGGGCGGCGATCACCGCGAAAATAATCGGGATCATTGTGAGGTGTTGAAGTAGGATAGGCACCGTGGCGTTCCGCTTCTTGCAGCCACGTGCTAGAGAACTGAGGACTGCAGTAGCTACAGGCAAGATTACACGCACTGTTAAAATTCACTTCAACATAACTGGGTATGACATCATCTTCATCTCCGGTTGAGTTGGCGATACGGTCAAAATCTATGGCCGCCCACGGTTCTCCGGACCTATAATGACGGTCGCTCATTTCGCCAAGATCCTCCATGTTCCAGCAATATTGGCATTCCGTAGGCCTCTGGCCCTGCAACATCATCTGTCGCTGTTGTTTTTTATGACTGGTGTTGTGCAGCGCACCCGCGTCGCGACCTATCTCTTCTATGGATATGCGATGCAATGGCGGATGGTAACATGAGTTGTTCAATCCTGTTGCCAGGTGGAGACTGACCTGTTTCCATTTGGCCAAGCAGAGACTAGGGCTCACACTGTCTAGTTTGGTCTTAATCTCGAGAGCCTGTGACATAAAGTCACTGGTTTTTTTCTCTGTCATGACGGCTGACCAAACACCAAGACGAAATCCTCGGCACACAAGGATTTCAAAATCTTTCGATTGTGTTCTAGTATAGGCAGCATGGATCGATACATGTGGCTGAGTTCGGCCAGATTTTTGTGAGAAAGATCATTTAGTATCTCAATGATAGCACGTGTATGGCTGTCCGCGTGATCTTCTGAGTAACCTTCATCCCAAAAATCATGGAAGGTACGGAAACCTAGTTTACGGATATTATGATAGAAATCTTTGGGTCCCTGTACTATAAATGGTGTCATCATGGCCATTGGTCGCCAGATCTTTTCATCCACATAAAAAGTATTGCCCGACCAAAAAGTGAGATTCACTATCTCTACAAAAAAACCTGGATAATACTGCGTGACGCCCAAAAAACCTGCTGGATTGATGGTATCGGTGCAGGGTGGTAAGTCCAGTGTTATTGGGCCGTTTTTCAGCAGTGCGATCATGTCATCGATTTGCGTGTCCGACAGGCCCTGATGCAATAGATCTTCGATACCCAGATGAGGTCGATGGTATGGTTCGCCGAGCTGGGTATGATAGCTCTGCACTGTGTGGGTTTGATACCGCGAAAATAAAAAACACGCCAGATGTAATCTATGTTTGTTGCTATGCCCAATGAAATGTCCAAAGTGCCGGAAATGCTGATCGAAAATTTTGTTTGGACGATCTTCACCAATCAGTTTTTTCACGGCCTGTAATTCGTAATTTTGATGCTTCCTGCGTATCTTATAACGATCGTGCCGTTCTAAAAAATTCGCGGTGTGTATCACCACTTTGCCAGGATCCCATGCCATGAGATCACAAATGCGATCTAATAGAGGATAGATGCCCGCCGCATCAAGGCAAGGGCCTTCACCGTTGAGATCGATTTCTAAAACATCAGAACCATTACGCATGGCAGAAACGATTGACAACGCCACCTCGGTTTCGTTCCAGATCTTGCCATCAGCAGTTATGATTTTGATCATGAAATAAATTGTCCGGTGGCAGCAGCATTTAAATATGGCATGTTCGCAAAAGTTTTAGAGTTTGAAAATTCAATAGCTGAATTTTACGGAGCACCGTTCTGTGTGACCACAGATTGTTGCACGCATGCCCTGGAGCTGAGCTTGCGGTATCAGCAGATCAAACACACGTCTTGCCCCAGTCGCACATATATATCCGTTCCGTTCACCCTAATCAAATTAGCCATAGACTGGCATTTTGAAGATCGGCCCTGGCGAGACTATTACTACTTGGGATCCACCAATATCATCGATGCCGGTGTGTATTGGAAGAGATCGGGCTACATCAGCGAATCTATCATGTGTCTCAGTTTCCAATTTAAAAAACATCTCAATCTCATTCGGGGCGGTGCTATCCTATTAGATGATGGCCATGCCGCTGCCACGTTACGCAAGATGTCGATAGACGGCAGAGATGTCGGTATTCCATGGACCCAGCAAGATATCTCCATGGTAGGTTACCATTACTACATGACTCCGGAAACTGCTGCGCTAGGTCTAGAAAAATTACCTCAGGCCATGCACACAGAGCCACGGCGATGGTCTAGCGAAGATTATCCTGATTTACGCCAGATGACTGTGTTCCGAGATCGGGCATGATCCGATCGCATATGAATTGATAGAGGTAGGTAGCATACAATCGGTGACCTGATACATCTGCATATCGACCATCGTCACCTCGATATCGACCATCATCCTGAATGCTGATAGTTTTCAGATCATGCTGCAGATACCATTTGGTCCAGTCTATCTGTTGATATAGATAATCAAATCTTTGAAATTGATTCAGCTTCCGGGGATAAAGGAACACATAAGGAATGCCATTGACATTGAGAAATGACTGCAGAGAAATAATATAGGTCAGATCTCGTTCCAATGATTGGGCGAATTTGACAATACCATGATAATGTTCGAAAATCTGTGACACACTATCATTGGCGCCGAAGAAGAATCCGTTATCTAAAATCCAATTTTTTTCGACATAATCTTGATCATTCACAGGATAAACTATTTTTTCAGGCCAGTCATTTACCGAACTCTGATGCAACGAAGTGTAATTACTATCAGCGAACTTCGATATGTCATCTACTCTGATTGGCATATGGTGAGAGTTGGTCCAGGTCAAGATAACTAGATCATAAAGCCGGCGGCACAGTTCACGTAAAGTAGATTCAAAAATATAGGTATTGCCTACTCCGGCCAGACTGAGATTGACCATATCGGCTGCCAGCATGTTTTGTAGATGATAGGGCCAGCTGCCTGGACCACGGCTGAGACATGTACCATTGACCAAGAGATTCATATCTGTGATTATTTCAATCGCAATTGCTGGCGCACTATGAAATCCTCCATATAACGATTGATCCTGAGAGATTCGTTGATAGATTTCACATCCATTTGTAGTATCGGTACAAATCCTGCGGTTTGCAACTGCTGTGGCAGGCTGCTGTTGTTTATGACCTTTGCTATATCTGTGCGCATGCGTTGTTTGATCGCTGCATCAAGATCACGGCTAGTGATTATGGCCATTTGCGATCTGATCGGATAAGGAACACCAAACTGTTGATTCCAAGTAGGCACTGTGAGACCAATATTTTCACTGGACATCACAAGATTAAGTCTGACATCGGTCGTATGATTTGTTATCAAGGGATAACTGGCGAACATGCAATCGGTCACACCAGACAATAGATCTGTCAGTCTATTACCCCCACCTTGACTGTATTGTACCACTTCATGACGATTGGGCCACTGTTGTAAAAGGAATGCTGTGGCTAAATGATCATTGGCGCCTACCCCCGACGCAGAAAAATTAAGTGATCGTGTGGCGCTCATGAGATCCTTGACTGTCTTAAAACCGGTCTTGTGGTTGCAAACCAAAAGATTTGGCATCACTGCTACTACTGCCAATACTTCTAAATCTCTATCAGGATCATATTCTAGATCTGCAAACATCAATCGGTTGGTGACAAAAATCTGTGGCATAACTGCCAGCAGCATTGCAGGTCTGCCCAACATACTACGCACACCCACCCGTCCAGATGCGCCCGGTTTATAAACGATTTGGTATTGACTCGCGGGCAGAGCCTGGGCTACTGCTCTGGCAAGTTGATCAGTTGGGCCGCCAGGAGCGAATGGCACGATGAACTCAATTTCGCTGGCTCGGAGATTGGATGCTGTGTAAATAGTTGCCAGCACCAGGAAAAAACATAGACGGATGAATTTTGTTATGTACATGAGGTTGTTCCTATGAATGGTATGTCCTGGATAGCAGGACAGTTGCCAATAATCGACCCAGGACTGAATTATATATGAAAAGACTAGCAGTATGCGTGGATAATGTGGTAGAATACCTGCAGCTCCTATCGCAATACAGCTTTGTGCTGATAAATCCCAAAATGGATGATGTGATGAAACAGCGCGTGATCGCGCGTGCTGGTTGCGCTGCCGTGATTGATAACAATGGATTGCACCATATTGGTGGAGGAGCCGACCACGACAACGAAGCCATGGTCTTTACAACCAGTGGATCTACCGGAGAAGTCAAACTTTGTTCGTTTACTAGTGCCCAACTCGACATCAAGATAAAACAAATAATTGACTGGTTTAGTCTCACTGCCAATGATAGATATGTGAACATGGTGCCTCTTTGGACCACATACGGTATGACCTTTTATCTTGCTGCCCACCGTACGGGCATGCAAATTGATTTTGTAGATGCAAAAAACATCAGGAGCGTACCTGACTACAATCCTACGGTAATGCTCAGCACACCTCGGCTCTTGCAGATATTATTAGGATCAAGCATGCCCGATTTGAGATTCATAAGATCGGGCACCGAACCAATGACCCTAGCGCAATACCATCAATTCAAGGAAGCGTTTGACACCAGAATCATGAATTCCTATGGCATGACCGAAGCCCTTGGTACCTGCCTCACAGTGCCTTTGCATGGCGAACAGCCGCCTGGCGTGGCAGGATTGCCATTTGGTATGGATGTACGAATACACGATGGAGAACTACAACTTCAAGGCCGGACATTTTTCCAGCCCGGATGGTATGCCACCGGCGACCTGGCATATCAAGATGCTCAGGGTTATTTTGTGATCCAAGGGCGCATCAAAGATCTCATCAGCATCAATGGTGCCAAGATCGCACCGGCTGTGGTCGAACGAATGCTGTTAGAAAGACACCCTGAGATAGGAGAGGTCGTGGTCTTTGGCAAACACAGTGTGAATGTGCTCTATGATGGAGACTGTGATACCAATGACCTCATGACCGACATCCGATCTCTCTGTCTCGGCTATCGACCGGCCTTGGTGCAACGTGTTGATTCTATTCCTCGCGCCGACAGCGGCAAGGTGTCAAGATCCATGTTGGTGGCGCAGATGTGTGTGGATTGATTTTTACCATCCTTCTTGCTTTCGGATCACATCAATCTCTCGTACCATCACACCTTGATTTGACCAGTTCGAACGATAATGATGCTTGAAGAATTCACTCTGCGATTCATGCAAGGCGCACATGGGCAGATCTAGTTGTGTTTTCAACGCATCTTCACAGTCTCGGCTTATCCAATCTGGATCTTTCTCGTGTGCTTCTTCCGTCCAGATCCGCTCCAGTGCATCAAAGTTCTGTACTTCCCGATAGTCCCAGTCTGTGAGCATGGTGAGATAGGTACCTTGTCGTGCACCGGCCATGGCCCAGGCACCGTGTTCCACATCACTGCCAACATTGTGCCAGATGGTGAGATGGTCTAGGTTCCGACTGTGTACCCGATCTCGGAATTCCGTTACAGTAGGCCTACGACCTTTGTCTAGGCACATCTTAACACCTTCACGGAATCCTGCACGCCAGGCGTGGAAGGCCGAACCGTTTGGATAGGTGGTGGAATAACAATCATGCATGGCCCAGTACAAAGGATCAAAACAGAATTCTACCACAGTCTCATCTCGACCATCGGTGTGTTCGTGGGTGCGCATGTTGAACACGAAGTCGCGTGTCCATGAACTCAATCCACCATTGCCATACATCAAACCGTTGATGTGGTTGCGAGCGCGCCAACGGAACACTGCCTGCTCCCATTGAGGATCCGCAAACTGCAGAGTAAGGTTGAAAAATCTTTCATCTGGTAGATTGTCGCCGTCGATGAGCAAGAATCGTTCGGTATCCGACGCCTGGGCCGCTGCCTTGTGGGCAGCATCGGATCCTTTTACCCCATCTACCCGCTTGGCCCAAGGTATCATGTTCCGTATCCGGACCCAGAATTCTTCTCGTTGAGGTTCATCGTAGCTGAGATAGATGCAGTCGAGATCTGCGATGTCAATCGATGTCATTGAAGATTTTTTTCCATTTTGTATGCGCCTGTTTCTCATCAACTACCACGCAAACATCTTTGGGATCGCAAGGCATACCCGAATGTGTGTCTTTTGTCAGCTTTGTCACGGCAGTTTTCGGTTGCAACTCGACTAATTTTCCATCACGAACTCTTACATGATGAGATGCCCGTGTGTAAGTCTCTGGATCTACTTCTATGTATGTGCCAGGCAAATCCTCCATGCTATAAATGACAGGTCGGCCGTCCGCATCATGGTATAGTCTATAGGATATGGGTTTGGGTTCCGGCCATTCAAAAGATCTCATGACCTCCCAAAAGTTGCGCGTGGTCTCCTCACTCATTGGGCCGCCAGTCTTTCACATGGTAGTGCAAGAGGCCCCATTGTACCACGGTGTTTATGCGTGCAGGATCTGGTTCCCAGATCAGTTCTCGAGTCCAATCAGCAGTGCGTATGGGGTTGATATTAGGTTTCATGTGCGTGATCTGGGGCCCCATCCCCTCGGGCAAAATCACACGATCTGGTCCCATTATCACAGCAGCCATAGCATATACCACATCGGTGGTAGGGTCTTCATCAGGAAACCGCAGCACCGTGCGGTAATCAATCCAGTGCTCGAATATAGTCCGAACCAGCTGGAAGAACTCCTGAGCAGTATGACTCACCCGCCAATAAGTGATAGCGTTGTACACATCAGGCAAGTGGTTGTCATCAAAGATCTTCCTATATTTGCGACATCCTGTGCGCCGACCGTAGAAATCTCTAGCACCTTGGCTAATGACCACATCTCGGTGTTCGAACAAGGTCCACCAATGGTCTATGGGGCCGGTGGCAATCATGTCCGCTTCCAATTTGATGGTCTGACGATAAGGACTGATCTGCCAGCATTGCCAATCGTTTGCAAAACCACCCTGATCCCCGTGCGGCAGATCATCTCGGGTGATCACGGTGATCTCTGCGGTGGGATGCCATGACCTGATGCTGTCCGCTAATCTATGAGCGCATGCACGATAATCGGTGCCTTCTCGATCGATGGCCGGAATCACATATCCGCGCTCAACCGTGATCGGCAATCACGGCCTCCAGTTGGGTTTTGCCCATGGCATGGAAATCCTGTGCCACGGAGATCCAACGGCGCTGGTTTTCCGTGTTTGTGAAATCCACGCGATATCGATCCTGTGTGATTGCTGTCAAGGTGTGTTCGGGGGTGAGCGTGGCCAAGCTCCAAGGTATGGCCACATGCTCCAACCAGTGTCCGTCACACACCAGCAATGCTATGCTTAGGGCATGATCGTTTCGATAGGTGGCTTGGCGAATTTTGTATAAATCTCTATAGTGCTGCCAATGATCCCTCACCATCCGCATGGTATCGAAGATCCAACGGGCATGATCTGAACGCCGGAACATCATCACAGTGGCCCACCACATGGGCATCGCATGCTCACCAAATGAGTTCAATCCATGGAAATCGTTGCATCCGGTGATGTCATAAGCGCTGTCATGCGCGAGAAGATCTTGATCCGCTTCCAGCAACACACCTAAAGCATCTGTGGTTACCACATAGTCCGCATCCAGCAGCAGGGTACGATCCCATGGTGAGAGATCATAGGCATCGGGCCGGGTGAGATTGTGCCAGGTCACATGGCCCAGATCAGTGAAATGCCTGCTATTGCTGCCCAACGATTGATCGTTGGTGATGATGTGTGTGGGTATGCCAAGATGCCGTCGTATGTTGTCGGCGTTCCATCGGGCCATGGCTGCATAGTCTGTGGCACCGTTGTTGATGGCGAAGATCAAGGCGCCCGTGGTCATCTATTCTGTGACAATTCGTCATGCGCAATGAGCCAGGCCGTCATCTGTTCCTGCCATCGCTGCTGAGACAAAGCCAGCAATTCTCGGGTGTTGATCCGTACAGGAGTTTCATAAAGATCCAGGATCACAGCTTCTGTGTCTGGACAAGTCAATAGTGTTGTCTGGAGTTCTGGGCCGGCCCGCCACATACCGCCCGCATGAGCGAACAGCATCTTGGCTTGGTATCGTTCTTTAAGCAGTCTCTTGGCAGCTGCGTGCTCAAAACGGGTGCGACCGTGCGCGATGAGTTGATCAGTGTCCATAATGATTATTATAGATGAAACACCGTGCCCGGTCTACGGTGTCCAGGTTGTTTTGGCTAAACCGCTGGTTGGGTTAGGC
>Ga0194115_10002081_pt1 | contig 24343 bp, 26 predicted proteins | sample TA2MahsurfametaG_3_FD_148656 | JGI IMG/M metagenome (GOLD analysis project Ga0194115, IMG submission 148656) | Freshwater microbial communities from Lake Tanganyika, Tanzania - TA2015002 Mahale S4 surface | ecosystem: Environmental > Aquatic > Freshwater > Lake | place: Tanzania: Lake... | reverse complement strand
TTCACCTGCAGCTCGTCACCGCTGCGGATGATGTAGAGCCCGTCGCGGCCGACTCGCCGGACCGACTTGTCGACCAGGACCGTGTCGCCGTCCTGCAGCGTCGGCTGCATGCTGTCGCCGCTAACGCGCACGACCGCCAGGTCGCTGATCGATGACATCGACACCGACCGCGGCCATTCGCGGCGATAGAGCAGAAAATGCTGTGGTTGCTCGTCAAAATTGACGGCGCCGCTGCCGGCCGCGGCTCGGATGTCGTAGGCCGGAACAGCCACGAACTCGTCTTTGCCTAGCACAACTGAGGGCGGGCGCTTGATTGGCAACGCCGGCACAAGCCCAGCCTCGTCGCCAAACGCCAAGGCTGCTGGCGTCGTGCTCAACGCAGCGGATAGCCGCTCGATCATCTCAAGGTCAGGTTGGGTTCGCCCGGTCTCATAGGACGCAATGGTGCTCTGGCCGGTGCCGACGGCGTCGGCCAGGAGCTTCTGAGACATGCGTCCGGCGGTTCGGGCCGCCACCAGTCGCTGGGAGAAAGACATGCGCGAAACTAAGCACGATCGAACGTAAATTGCGAATCGCAGATTGTGATTGCAAGGTAGGACAAAATGGCGTAATCCAGTACCCATGTCCATCGACGACCTCCTCCGGCTGTTCGGCAGCCAGATCGCCCTGGCGCGGCTCTGCGGCTGCGCGCAGTCGACCGTCGCCGGATGGAAGCAGCGCGGGATCATCCCAGCGCGCCGCCAGCGGCAGATCCTCTCGATAGCGAGGCGCATGGGGCTGCGGGTCACCGCCGAAGACCTCATCGCGCCGGCACGAGGCCGCCGATGAGCCTCGCCTCTGTTATCGCGCAATGGTTAGACGCGCAGCCCGGCCGGTGCGCAACGCTCGCGCAGCTGCGCGCGCAGTTCCCGCCGGCGAAACTTGACAGTGCGCTGCAGCACGGTCGATGCAAAGGACTGATCAATTTTAGAGGCGGGAAGCATTGCCGGACCGACGTCGAGGTCGACCCGCGGCGGCATGTGCTGCAGATCGAGCAGCCGCTTGACGACGCAACTTCGAACCGTTTTGCGGACTTGCGATTCGCCAAGCTGATCGGCACGCAACGCTTCGAAGACGTAGAGACAATTCGACCGGCCGCGCTCTGGCGCGGCTTGCCGTTGCCGGCAATGACGCTTCTCGGCAGCTCGGCCAGCACGACCTCGCGGGGCGGCGCATGACCGGGCGCCGCTGGTACGGCACGATCTTGGGCGAGCCGGCCTCGAAGGCGAACTCGCGGCAGATCGTGCGGATCGGCGGCAAGGTCCGCGTGATCAAGTCGGCCAAGGCCCGCCGCTACGTCGCAGAGGTAGCGCGCCAGGTAGCGCCGCTGCCCGAGGACAAGCAGCTCCGCGCACCGATCGCGATGACCGCGCACATCTACTATGCCTCGCGGCGGCCCGACCTCGACCCGTCGTTGATCCTCGATGCGCTTCAAGGCCGCGTCTACGAGAACGATCGCGCTGTGCGGCAGATGCACTTGTTTCACCACATAGATCAAGAGAACCCGCGTGCGGAGATCACGCTCGCGGAGATCGACGACGACGACACCGACGACTGACGCCACAGGGGAGAACCATGAAGGCACAGCAGCACCTCGACGAGGCCGCCGGGCTCGTCGGCGGCGACCGCGCCCGCCAGCACGGCGACGTCCGCCTGCTCAATGACCATGTCGCGGAGCTCTGGACCGCGTACCTGCAGCCCCGCCGGCACCGCCTCGACCAGTCGCTCGACGCCCGCGACGTCCTGGCGATGATGGCGCTGCTGAAGCTCGCGCGCGCGCAGCACGGCGACTACAACCGCGACGACTGGGTCGATGCGCTAGGCTACGTCGCGCTCGCTGGACAGGTCGCTGAAGAGAACTACGAGCACGTCACCGCGAAAATGGCACTGGAGCGCCGGGCTGCCGAGGCGCAGGTGCAGCGATGAGCGGCTACGCGCAGCACGGCATCGAGCATGTCAGCGCCTCCTCGCTGAACCTCTGGGCCAGCGAGCCCGCGCTCTGGGTCATGGAGCGGCTGATGAAGCTCCGTTCGTTGGTCGGCCCGGCGGCGCACGTCGGCACCGCGGTCGAGGCCGGCGTCGAGTTCGCGTTGCGGCATCCGGATCAAGACCGCGACGCCGCACTTGCGGTGGCGCATGCGCGTTATGACGAGGTCTGCAGCGACGCCGCTGCGCGCGAGAAGATAGCCGGCATGCTCGGGCAGGCGCTCGCGCAGCTCGCCGCCTACGGCAAGCCGGACGTCCCCGAGGACAGCCGCCAGCACCGCGTCGAGGTCCAGCTAGATGGCGTGCCGGTGCCGTGCATCGGGTTCACCGACTTCGTGTTTCACGGCCACGGCGTGATCGTCGACCTCAAGACGTCCTCGACGCTGCCCTCGGCGATCAAGGTCAGCCACGCGCGGCAGGGCGCGGTGTATGCGCGCGCGTTCTCTAACTACAGCATGCGCTTCGCTTACTGCACGCCAAAGAAGAGCGCGGTGTACGAGCTCGAGAACCCCGCCGACCACCTGGCGGCGCTGGCCAACATCGCCCGCCGGCTCGATCGCTTCCTCGCGCTGTCGAAAGACCCGCAGGAACTCGCCGCGATCGTCTGCCCCGACTTCGACAGCTTCTACTGGAGCGAACCACAGGCCCGCGCCAACGGGCTGCGGATCTACGGCTTCTAAGGCGCGCCGGCGCATCCGGCAGGTGAAAGGAAAAGGAAAAGGAAAAGGCAAATGGCACTCGGCATCCCAACGGGCGGCAATCGCACGCCCATCGTGAAATACGACGCTCGCGCGGGGCGTTGGTTCCGCGTCGATGGCAAGGACAACGTCATCGACGTCACCAACGGCTTCACCGCCATCTTCGATCTCGCGCAGATCGATATCGGATGGACGCAGTTCGTCGCTGGCTCGCCGCCCGATGTTTCTTATGCGCGCGTGCCGGCAGCGATGCCGCCGCAACCGACCCTTGATCACAAGAGGGGCGTCCGCCTGCATGTGAAGCTGGCGAAGTCGATCGGCGGCGACATGCGCGAGCTGATGACGCAGGCGTCGATCGTGATGCAAGCGATCGACCAGCTCCATGACGCCTACACCGCGGCGCCCGAGGCCGCGCAGGGCAAGCTGCCGGTGGTGGCGTGCCCGGCGACCGAGGCTGTCACGATCAACACCGGCACGGGCAAAAGCACCAACTACAAGCCGGTTTTGCAGATCGTGAGCTGGGTCGCTCGTCCCGCCGAGCTGCCGTTCACCGACGCGCCGGTGCCACAGCCGGTGGCCGCGGTCGCGGTCCCCGCGGCGACGGGCTCGACGGTCGTGCCGCCGCCCGCTTCGCGAGCGGCTCCGCCCCCGGCGGCCGGCGGCGACACCGAGTTCTGAGCGCGACCGGCGTCACCTGCCGAGCGCCTGCCGTAGTTCCTCCCTGGCGGCGAGGCGCGTGAGTGGTGAGCGAGCCGGAGCGGCATCTCCGGCACTGATTTCACGGGGGCGTGATGTCCTACGATTTCGACAGCCTGCGCTTTGTGCGTTGCGACCACAACGTCCCGCATCGCATTCGAAGCTTGTCGTGCAAAGACGGAAGGCATCAGCACTACCTGCAGTGCGAACGATGCGGATGGACGCACGGCAAGCCGATCACTAAGCAGCTGGCGCTGGAGTTGCTGCACGGCAATACGGCAAGCCCGATCGATCATAGCTTGGTGCGACGCTATTGGCGCTCATTCGAAGAGCATCGCGCGCGAAACAAGCACAAGTGGCGCGCGATGTACGACAGCTACATCCGATCGGAGCAATGGAAGCAGAAGCGTCGTCAGGTGATACAGCGCGACGGGGGCGTGTGCGGCGTCTGTCGTGACGCAGCGATATCAGACATCCACCACCTGACATACGAAAGGATTGGACGCGAAGATTTGGCTGACCTCGTCGGCGTGTGCTCGACATGCCATGCGATCCAGCACGGCCGCATATCGGATGCGTGGGATTTGCAGCGCGACGAAGCGGGTGGCGTTGACTTGGCGAGCGAGTTCTAAAGATGGGACCAGCACGCAAGATCAACATGCAGCCGGACACCGACGCGATGCGCCGGCATGTCCTCGGGCTGTTCGGCGTCGCCCGCACCGGGCTGGTCGAGCTGGCATGGATCAACCCCGCCAGCAGGGGCAGCGGCGCCCGGACGTTCGACCTCGATGCCATCGAGGAGCTGGTCGACCAGGCCGTCGAATGGAACCTCGACGGCCGCAACATCTACCTCGGCGCCACGCTTAAGCATCCAGACACCGCGCCGTTTGGCCGCACCTCTGACACCGACGCCTGCGCCGCGTGGGCGTTCGTGCTCGACCTCGACGAGCCCGGCGCCGTCGAGCGCGCCGAGAAGGTCAACCCGCGCTTCGTGCCGACCTTCAAGGTCACGACCGGCACCGTGCCCCATGTGCGCCAGCATTGGTGGTGGCGCGTCGAAGATCCCATTGGCGACATGGTCGCCTTCCGCGCGCAGCAGCAGGCCATCGCCGCGGCGTATGGCGGCGACCCCTCGGTCTGCAACCCCGGCCGCATCATGCGCCTCGCCGGCTCGATCGCCTGGCCGACCAAGCCGGGCAGGGTGGCGCAGCTCGTCACCATGACCGAGGGCGGGCCGGTGTACAGCGCCGACCAGATCGCGCGGGCGGTGCCCTACGGCGAGCCGGTTAGGACAGAAACGCGCGCGGCGCGCGCGGATTCGACCTTTGACGCCGCGCCGTCGGGCACCGGGTCGCTGGGCGTGTTGGAGCCGAAGGTCGAGGACGGGCGCGAGGAGTACATGCGCGACACCGTGCATGCCTGCGCGGTCGAGCTGGTCGGCACCACCGGCGCCTGGCCGACCGCCGACGAGCTGTTCGCCGTCGCCTGGCCGCAGTTCCAGCGGAAGGTCGACCTGTCCCGGCCCGGCCGCATCACCGCCGCCAACGCGCAGGACGAGATGCGGGCCAAGTGCGCCGCCTGGACGCGAAAGGCGGCCGCAGGAGGCCACGGCGAGCTCGGGAAGCTGGTCGAGGGCTACCAGTCCCGCCAGCGCGCTTCCGCTCGCCCTGGCCCCACGGCGGGGCAGCAGCAACCATCCGGGAATCCTGGAGGGTTCGAGGCCGGGCAGGGCGAGCAGGCCGCGCAGACCGAGCCGCCGCCGGACCTCGCGCGCCCCTTCACGCTCCGCCCGACCGCGCAGATCCCGCGCCGGCGCTGGCTCTACGGCGACAGCTACATCCGGTCCTTCGTGAGCGTGCTCGCGGCGCCCGGCGGCGCCGGCAAGACCACACTCTACGTCATCGAGGCCCTGTCGATCGCCACCGGCAAGCCGCTGCTGGGCGTCACGCCCGCCGAGCGGACAGGCGTCTGGATTATGAACCTCGAAGACCCGGCCGACGAGATGGAGCGCCGCATCGGCGCCGCAGCCAAGCACTACGGCATCGACCAGGCCGACATCGAGGGCAGGCTGTTCGTGGATGCCGGCCGCGACAGGCCGCTGGTGGTGGCGCAGCAGACCCGCGACGGCGTCACGATCCACAGGCCGGTGGTCGACGCGATCGTCGAGGCGATCCGACGGAACGGCATCGGCGTCCTGATTGTGGACCCGTTCGTTGCTAGCCACGCGGTCAGCGAGAACGACAACCAGGCGATCAACGCCGTGCTCGCCCTCTGGCGCCTGATCGCCGACCTGACTGGCTGCTGCATCTTGCTGGTTCACCATTTCCGCAAGCTCAACGGTGATGAGGGGTCGATCGACAGCGTTCGTGGTGGATCGGCCATCATCGGCGCCGTCCGCACCGCCCGCGTAATGAACACCATGACCGAGGCCGAGGCCGCCAAGCTCGGCATCGAGGACACCCAGCGGCGCCGGTTCGCTCGGGTCGACAACGCCAAGAACAACCTCGCGCCGCCGGCCGACCGCGCCAGCTGGATCGAGCTCGTGTCCGTCGACCTCGGCAACGGCTCCGGCATCTCCGACCAGGGCGGCGACAAGGTGGGCGTGGCGACGGCCTGGGAGCCGCCGTCCGCCTGGGACGGCGTGACCGAGCAGCACATGCGCGACGTCTACAACTACCTCGACAGGCACGGACCGCAGCGATGGCACCCCGATGCGGAGGACAAGACCTGGTTCGGTTGGCAGGTGATGAAGATCTGCGGGATCGAGGAGGCAGAACGAAACAGGGGCAGGGTGAAGGCCATGTTGAAGACCTGGCAAGACGCCGGCGTGATCGTGAAGGACGACCACAGGGGCGGGAAGCACCGCAAGCTGCTGCCCCACTATTTCGCCGGCACGCTGCCGGAGCGGAGCTCATGATGCTCAAGTGCGCCACTGCGCCACTACATTTGCGCCACCTTAAAACAGTGGCGCAAACCACCGCAAAAGCCTGCGCCACCACCACCCCCTATAGGGGGGTGGGGTGGTGGCGCAGCGGTGGTGGTACTGCCGGCGGGAACCACAAAAGTGCGCCACCTGCGGTGACGCCATGAAGGCTGCGGAACTCTGCCTAGCGCAAGCCATCCTCGACGGCGTGGACGCGGCGGTCAGCGCGTCGGAGCGGACCTGGGGCGTCGGCCGGCTCAGGCTGCTGGTCGATGACGACCTGCGGGCGCGGTGGGACAGGCAGTGGCTGTCCTGGTGCCGGGCCTGCGGGGCCTACGACCTCGCGGCGATCCGGTCGCAGGGCGCGGCGGTCAGGAGGGCCATCGCCATCCTCGAGGCCGAGGCGATCGCGGCGGGGCACGGGCCGTTGCGGCCGGATGTGTGGGAGGTCGGCTATGAGGGCAGGGTCATCGCGGTGTGCCGGACCTCGCCGGAGGCCGGGGTCGTGGCGCGTGAACGGCGAGACCTTGAAGTGTGGACGGTCGAGGAGCTCGTGCGGGTCGCGCTGTCCGGCAGGCAGCTGGTGTCGGCGGTGAAACAGCATTTTCCCGGCGCCGAGGTGCTCGCCCTGCGGTCGCCGGCGATGGACATCGACTGGACCAAAGGCGACGAACTGCCGCCGGACTTTGCAGGCGCAGGATGAGGCGGCGGGAAAGAATGGAGGGTGTCGTGGTCGAGCGCAAGCAAAAGGCGGCCGAGGTCATCGAGCTCGGCGACATGATGCGGGCCACGCCAGAGCGCGGCCAGCACGACGAGATCGAGATGGGCGAGCGGCTGCTGTTCTCGGTCGATGGCGGCAGGGCTAGGACGCAGCGCACCTACGGGCAGCGCGTGACGACCCAGCGGCCGGTCGATCGCTACCTGCGGCGCGGGTGGATCTCTCAGCGGCAGTGGCAGGCGGCGGATCGCATCGCGGCGTTGTGGCATGTGGCCGGGCTCGAGCCGAAGGTCACGGCGAACTGGTCGCCGTCAACGCAGGCCGGCGTGCTCGGCAACGTCGGCATGGCAGCGAGCGAGCGCCAGGCGCATGCGCGCATGGAGTTGCGGCGCGTGCTGGCGCGGTGCGGCGGCCAGATCGGCGCGGCGGCGGTGGTGGCGGTCGTGTGCGACCGAGAAAGCACCAGCAGCTGGGCCGCGCGCATGGGATGGCCGGCGGAGCAGGGGCTGGGTGCGCTCAAGCTGGCGCTAGAGGCCGCAGCGGACGATCTAGGGCTTGACAGACCTCGGAGGTGAAGGGCATGATCTTGTCAAGCTGGCGAACTGCGCGGCGAAATTGCCGCGTTATACAGTATCGTCTCAATCACATGGCGCGAGAATAATGGCCGGTCGGCCAGGCGCGGGGCGCTATTCCGGCAAGCTGTTCGAGGAAGCCGTGCGGCGAGCGGCGTGCGCGCAGATCCGCGCGGGCGACCAGAAGGGCTGGCGCAAGCTCGACGCGATCGCGCTCCGCCTGGTCGATAAGGCGGTCGACGGTGACCTCGAGGCGATGAAGACGGTGGCCGAGCGGCTCGACGGCAAGGCCGTCGCGCACATCGAGGCGTCCGGCGACGGCTCGCTGTTGGCAGGCTTCGCTGCGATCTTGGCAGCGGTGAACGAAGAGCGCCGCCGGCGCGCCGAAGGCGGCGAGCTCGAGGCGCGGATCGTGGACGTGACGCCCGATTATAGTGCGGTGCAGCAACACGCGGAAGTAGAACAGCCCGATCCCGAAGGCCTCGAAAGTGCAAAAAAGCCCTTGAAATAAGGGTTTCGCATTTTCGATAATGACTATTATGCGATGGTGCAGCGCACACTCGCTGCGATTTCAACGACTTGCGGCTGAGCCGCTTTGAACCCCTCCGGCCGCGCTGCAGCGGTCGATCGACGCCACCATCGCGGCGCACAAGCTCCTCAAGGTCGGGCTGCACGCCCGGCGTCGAGGGCGCGCCAGGAAGGCTCTAGGGCGGCGGAAGCGTCTCGGGTGTCCTCAGCCTGCGCCCGGGGGCCTCTGCGGCGTTCCTGAGTCATCCTGGCGCGGCTGCGCGCCATCAACCCACCGGAGCCAGATGGCGGTCAAGCAAGCGGCGCGGCCAATGGCCGCCAGCGCCGACGACTTCCGGCAGCTAATCGCCGCTTGGGCGGACGACCCGGTGCTGTTTGTCCGGACGGCGCTGCAGGCCACGCCGGAGCCGTGGCAGGCCAAGGCCCTCGAGGCGGTGCGCGACAACGACAAGATCGCCATCCGCAGCGGCCACGGCGTCGGCAAGACGACCTACCTCGCGTGGCTCGTCCTCTGGTGGCTAATGACGCGCCACCCGGCGAAGATCGCGGCGACGGCGAACACGGCGCACCAGCTGTCCGACGTGCTGTGGAGCGAGATCGGCAAGTGGCACCGCCGGATGCCAGAGGTGTTGCGGCGGTTGCTCGAGCTGAAGAGCGACAAGGTCGAGGTCGTCGGCGTGCCGGACAGTTTCGCCGTCGCCCGCACTGCCCGGCGCGAGCAGCCGGAGGCGCTGCAAGGCTTCCACAGCACGAACATGCTGTTCGTCATCGACGAGGCCTCCGGCGTTGACGACTTGGTCTTCGAGGTCGGGCAGGGCGCGATGTCGACTGCCAACGCGAAGACGGTCATGACCGGCAACCCGACCCGCACCAGTGGGTACTTCTTCGACGCCTTCCACCGCATGTCGCCGAGCTGGACGACCATGCGGGTCGGCTGCGCCGACAGCACGCAGGTCTCGCCGGGGTTTCTGGCGGAGATGGCCCAGCGCTACGGCGCGGGCAGCAACGTCTACCGCGTGCGAGTCGAGGGCGAGTTCCCGCTGGCGGACAACGACAGCGTGGTGCCTGCGCACCTCATCGCCGCGGCGATGGCGCGCACGGTTCAGCCTGCGCCGACGACGCCGATCATCTGGGGCCTGGACGTCGCGCGCTACGGCGACGACCGCTCCGCGCTGGCAAAGCGGCAGGGTGAGCGGTTGACCGAGGTCAAGACCTGGCAGGGCGTCGACCTGATGGAGACGGCGGGCCGGGTCTACAACGAGTTCCAGCTGTGCGGCTTCAAGACCCGGCCGGCGGCCATCTACGTCGACAGCATCGGCCTGGGCAGCGGCGTGCTGGACCGGCTGCGCGAGCTTGAGCTGCCGGTGCGCGGCGTGAATGTCTCGGAGGCGCCGGCGGTTGGCGAGCGCTATTTGCGCCTGCGCGACGAGCTGTGGTTTCGGGTGCGCGAGTGGCTGGACGCTCGGGCGTGCGAGCTGCCGGCTGACGACGAGCTGGCGGCGGAGCTTGGCGCGCCGCGCTTTCGCATTTTGTCGAACGGCAAGCTGCGGGTGGACAGCAAGGACGAGCTGAAAAAGCGGGGCGCGCGGTCGCCGGACAAGGCGGACGCCGTGTGCTTGACCTTCGCGGCGACGGCGACGGCGCTGATGGGCGGGGCTGGGCTCCGCCGGCAGCGCGCGGCGGCGGGCGAGGCGGTGTCCGACTACAGCCCGTTCGAGTGGTGATGCTGGGTCCGCTGGAGGAGACGCCGGTAACGCGCGTCGCGTTGGCGATGCGCGAGTGGGACCGGCGGGAGATTTTCGCCGGGCGCTGGGGCTACGACCCGGTCGCCCTGGCGCGACAGGTCTGCGAGTGGTCGACGCTGGGCGCGGTGGCGCACGCGGCGGACGGCGCGCCTGTGGCGGTGGTGAACGCGGTGCAAGTTTCGCCTGCGGTCCTGAGCGTCGGGATGTTCGCGACGGATCGCTGGCCGGAGGTGTCGCGGCCGGTGTCGCGCTGGTGCGCGACCCGGTTCCGCGCGCTGTGCGCTGGCACCGGCGCGCTTCGCGCGGAGTGCTGGTCGATGGAGGGCCACCGCGAGGCGCATGCGTGGCTGCGGTGGCTTGGGTTCGTGCCGGACTGCGTGGCGGTTCGCGGTCGCGGCGGCGAGCGGTTCGTGCTGTTCGGATACGAGGTCGATTGATGTGCGTCTTCAACACCCCGAAGCCATCGGCGCCGCCGCCTCCGTCGTCGGACTCGGCGGATGTGCGGGCTGCGGCCGAGGCCGAGCGCCGGCGCGCCGCGGCGGCGAAGGGCCGTGCCTCGACGATCCTGACGGGCGGCCAGGGCGACACGACCGGCGCCCCGGTGGAGCGCCCGGCGCTCAAGGCGCTTCTCGGTTGAACGGAGGGTTTGGATGAGCCAGGCGATGAGTTTCCTGAAGCAGACGGTCGACGCCGTGAAGGGCGCGGCGGACGCGGTCTACCGCGAGATCCACGAGGCGGAGGCGCGGGCCAGATCCGCACCATCACGGCAAACACCGCCGACACGCTAACCGTGACGACCTGGACGACGACGCCCGACGCGACATCGACCTACGCGATCGAGGGCAACGACAATTTCCTGTACTACATGGGCAACAACGCGGTGACGCTCTACCGCTACGACATCGGCGCAAACACTTGGTCGACGCTGGCGCCGGGCGTGGCGCGTGGCGGCGCACCGGGCGCCGGGATGTCGGGGCATTGGGTCCACTCGGTCGGGGAGAGCGACTGGACGAACGAAAGCGCGATCATCAACGGTCGCTACATCTACTCGTTCCGAGGCGCTGCTGGCGCGCTGCTTGATCGCTACGACATCGCGGGCAACACCTGGTCAGCAATCACATATTCGCCCAACACCGAGGTGTTTGGCGCGGGTAGCAAGTATGCGCTTTCAGAAGGCCGCCTTTACATCCAGAAGGCCGCGACCGGCCGGTGGTTCGCCTACGATTTTGCGCGCAGCGAGATGTTCCCTTGGGGAACGATGCTCTACCCGCAAGGCGCGGCGATCGTCTCCCGCTTCGTGCGCGGTCTCCTCGTGGCTCCAAGGAAGCTCGTCCGATGACTTCCGCGAACGACCTCATCCGCCGCCAGGAGCGGCTGGCGTCCGATCGCTCGACCTACGAGACGCACTGGCAGGAGATCGCCGACTTCATGCTGCCTGGGCGCGGCGATTTCATCGTGCAGCGCGTGCCTGGCCAGAAGCGCACCGACAAGCTCTTTGACGGCACCGCCCTGACGGCGCTCGACAACCTGTCTGGCGGCCTGTGGGGCGCCGTCACCAACAGCGCGAACAAATGGTTCGAGGTGCAGACGGCGGACCCGGCGCTGATGCGCGAGCATGAGATCGCGGCGTGGTGCGACGCGGTGACCGATCGCATGCTTGCGGCGTTCGGCGCGAACGGCATGCGCTTCTACGCCCAGGCCATCGCCGCCTATCGTGACCTCGCGGCGTTCGGCACGATGGTCTTCTACACCGAGCACCCCGATCCGGCGCAGAGCGTGCTCGCGTTCGAAAGCAAGCCGCTGGCGCGCTGTTTCATTTCGGAGAACGACAGGCGGCGCGTCGACACGGTGTTCGAGCGCTTCAAATACACCGCGCGCCAGGCCGTGCAGCGCTGGGGCAACCGCGCGCCCGATAAGGTGCGCAAGGCGATCGAGACCAACCCGGAAGCCGAGTTCACGTTCCTGTTTGCGTGCATGCCGGCGAAGGATGCGGGCTTCAAGCTGCCGTCGTCGGACATGACCACCGCCTCGGTCTACGTCTGCGTCGACACGCAGGAGCTCGTGCAGGTGGGCGGCATGTACGCTTTCCCGTACCAGGTTGCTCGCTGGTCGATCGGCAACAAGGGGCCGTATGGCGACAGCCCGGCGATGTTGGCGCTGCCGGACGTCAAGATGGTCAACGCAATGGCGAAGACGACCATCGTGGCTGCGCAGAAGCAGGCGGACCCGACGATCCTCGCGCCTGATGAGAACGGCATGCGCGGTGTCAGGTTCACGCCTGGCGGCATCGTATACGGCGGCGTCGACGCTAGCGGCCGCGAGATGTACCGCCCTTTCCAGGCGGGCGGCCCGACCGGGCTCACGCTCGAGCTCGAGAACCAGCGGCGTGATTCCATCCGCGATGCGTTCTACGCGACGCTGCTGCTGATGGCCGACAACGCCAACATGACGGCAACCGAGTGGCTCGGCCGGCAGGAAGAAAAGCTCCGTTTGATGGGGCCGCACATCGGCCTTGTTCAAGCCGAATGGCTCGACCCGCTGGTCGACACGGCGTTCTCGCTCATGGCGCGTGCGTCCGTCCCGATGTGGTCGCGCGGCGTTGATGGCTGGCTGCCGCGGCCGCCCGACAGCCTGCCCGCATCGCCCGAGCTGAAGGTCTCGTTTGTCAGCCCGCTGGCGCGCGCGCAGAAGGCGTCCGAGGCGGCATCGCTCGACAGGTTCATGCAGTCGATCATCCCGGTGGCGCAGGTGCGGCCTGAGGTGCTCGACAACATCAACGCCGACGAGTTCCTGCGGATCATGGCGCAGGGCACCGGCGTCCCGGCCAAGGTCTTGAACGACCCGCGCATGGTCGAGCAGATGCGCACGCAGAAGGCCCAGCAGGCGCAGGCGATGCAGATGGTGCAGATGGCCGGCCCGATGAAGGACGGCGCGCAGGCGGTGAAGACGCTGGCCGAGGCCAACGCGACTGCCGGCATCTCCGGCGCCGACACCGAGGGCATGGCGCAGTGAGGCGCGCGGTGGTGTGGCTGCGCAACGCCTGGCGCAAGCCCGGGCGCGCGCAGCAGGTGGGCATGGCCTATCGCGCGGTCTTCGACACGCCGCAAGGGCGCGACGTCCTGCTTGACCTGGCGAAGTACTGCAACGTCTCGACCACCTCGTTCGTCGCGGGCGACCCGCACCAGACCGCCCTCAACGAAGGGCGGCGGGACACGTTCAACCACATCGCCGAGATGCTGGGGCTGACCCCGGCTGACTTCCCCGACATCGTAAAGGAGCAGGATGCATGACAGAGCAGGTGAACGAAGGGACAGGAGCGCCGGCGCCCGCAGCAGGCATCGGCGCTGGTGGCGCGTCTTCCGCGCCCCCGCAAGGGCAGGCTGCCGCTGGGACCGCTCCTGCCCAGGACTGGCGTGCCTCCCTTGCGCCTGACCTTCGCTCCGACCAGACGCTAGCGAAGTACCAAGGCGTCGATGCGCTGGCAAAAGCGCACATCGAGCTGCAGCGCACGATTGGCGGGCGAGTAAAGGTGCCCGGCGAGAACGCGGCGCCCGAGGAGGTCGCGCAGTTTCGCAAGGCGCTGGGCGTCCCCGAGGCACCCGATGGCTACCAGCTGGCCATGCCGGAAGGGTTCCCGGCGGATCGTTGGGACAAGGATGGCGAGGCCGAGTTCCGCAAGATCGCGCACGCCCACGGCATCACGCCGCGCGCGGCGCAGGAGCTGATGACGTCCTACGCCGCGCGGCAGTCGGCGGCCTACAAGGCAATCGACGATGCGCGCGCAGCGACGGTCGACAACCTCAAGCGCGACTGGGGCGACAAGTTTGACGCGCAGCAGGCGCTGGCCGACCAAGCCATCGAGGCGCATGCGCGCAAGGTCGGTTTCACCGACGACGATTTCGGTCGCATCGCCGCAGCTGGTCTCGGTGAGAAGTTCATCCGCATGATGGCCGCGCTCGGCACGGCGGCGGCGCCGATGACCGGCCCGGGATCGAACGTCGGCGTCGGCGCAATGTCGCCGGAGGGCATCCGCAAGAGGCTCTCTGAGATCGCGTCGCATCCGAAATTCTTCGACAACCGCTTCCGCAACGACCCCGAGCGCAAGGAGCTCGTGGCCGAGCAGTCGCGCCTGTTTGAGCAGCTGACCTCGATGCAGGGCGCGGCGTGACCAAGCCGTCGCCCGAGCCTCTGGCGCCGGTCGATCGCGCGAAGCTGCGGCTTGAGTGCCTGAAGCTGGCAATGTCGTCGCGTCGCGACGGCGAGCCGATGGAACAAATACACGCTCGCGCTCACGCGCATCTCGCGTGGGTGCTTGCCTGACGCCACCAAAGAAAACCGCGGACACTCGTCGCCGGGAAACCGGGGGCGACCCGCTGCTCGTCGGAAAGTCCGACCGCTCGGCGCTGCGTGACGCGCAAGGCACGGACCCGCACCGCGGACACTCCAGCCGTCAAATCAAACCGCCCCTTTGGGGGCATTGGAACTGACGGAGACTCACGAAATGAGCACGCAGATCACGACCGCAATGGTCAACCAGTTCAGCAGCAACGTCGCGCTGCTGTCCCAGCAGAAGGGCTCGCGGCTGCTTCCGGCCGTTCGCCAAGAGACGCTGAACGGCGAGTTCGGCTACTTCGACCAGATTGGCGTTGTCAACGCCGTGGAGCGTACCTCGCGCCACGCCGACACGCCGTTTACCGAGGTGCCGCACGCCCGCCGTCAGGTCGCCATGCGCGACTTCGAGCTGTCGGAGATCATCGACAGCCAGGATCGCGTTCGCACGCTCATGGAGCCGCAGGGCTGGTACACCCAGGCCTTCGCGGCGGCCATCGGCCGTTCAATGGACGACGAACTGATCGCCGCGTACTTCCGCGCCGCCAACACCGGCAAGACGGGTAGCACCTCGACCTCGTTCCTCGCGGGCAACCAGATCGCGGTGAATTACGTTGAAACTGGCGCCGCCGCCAACTCCTCGCTCACGATCGGCAAGCTCCGCCAGGCGAAGCTGCTGCTCGACAGCGCGGAGGCGGGCGTCGACCCGGACGAGGAGCGCTACATCGTGTGCGGCGCCTACGAGCTGCGACAGCTCCTGCGCACGACCGAGGTGGTCTCTGCCGACTTCGCGGCCGTCAAGGCGCTGGTTGCTGGCGAGGTCGATACGTTCCTCGGGTTCAAGTTCGTCCGCTCGGAGCGCCTGCCCGTCGTCACGGTCGGCACCGCGTTCTCGGATGCCAACCCGCGGCGCGTCATGGCGTGGGCCAAGTCCGGCCTGCTCATGGCGATCGGCGAGAACCCGGTCACGAACGCGGCGCCGGACCCGACGAAGGGCTTCAACATCCGCCTGCACATGAAGGCCACCTTCGGTGCGACGCGCATGGAAGAGGCCAAGTGCGTCGAGATCCGCTGCGGCTCGACCTACGTCTGATAACCAGCCAGCAGAAAGGGATCTGACACATGCCCAGCACGATCGCTGCCGCTCTCGCGGCGGTTCCCCGCAGCTACCCGCCGGCCTCGGCGGCTGGCGGCAAGACGCGCACCAGCATCGAGGTGTTCACCTACGCCACCGATGCCGTGGGCGCGTACAACATCGGCCCGGCGATCCCCGCCGGCGCGCGCATCCTGTCGGTCGAGCTCAACACCTCGGTCTCGACCGGCTCGGCGACGCTCGCCATCGGCATCACCGGCTCGACGGACAAGTACCGCGCGGCCGCTGCGCTGACCACGACGAACTCGTGGCAGCCGGCGAACCTCAACGCGGCGCTCTGCGACGTCCTGTCGGCCGACGAGCAGCTGCTCATGACGGTGGCGGCGGCGTCGCTGCCGGCGTCCGGCCGCCTGCTCGTGCGCATCACCTGGCAGGACAACTCTTGACCTGACCGGGCAACCCTGACGAAGGGGAAGGGCGGGGCCTGACAGCTCCGCCCTTTTCTGCATGGCGAACTCGACCGTCGAAATCTGCAACCGCGCGCTCGACCTGATCGGCGCCGACGCGATCACATCGCTGTCGGACAACAGCAAGGCCGCGCGACTGTGCAACCGGAACTTCAACCCGGTGCGTGACGCCGTCCTGCGGTCCTATCCGTGGAACTGCGCCATGCGCCGCGCGCAGCTGCCTGCGCTCGCGACCGCGCCGTCGTTTGGCTATGCGCGCGCGTTCCAGCTGCCGCAGGGTCCGGTGCCCGAGTACTGCCTGCGCGTGCTCTCGATCAACGGCGAGCCCGAATACGACATCGACTACCGCATCGAGGGCAGAAGCATCGTCACCGACGAGGCTGCTCCGCTCGAGGTGGTCTACATCGCTCGCATCGAAGACCCGACGCAGTTCGACCCGCTGCTGGACGATGTCATCGCCGCGCGTCTGGCGGCGGACATCGCGTTCTCGCTGGTCGCCAACGCGACGCTGGTGTCCGAGCTGCGCGACGCCTACTCGCAGAAGATGACCGAGGCGCGCATGATCGATGCGCGCGAAGGCCGGGCGCGGGCAGACAGCGTCGCCGACCAGTGGCTCCACTCGAGGCTCTAAGGCATGCCGCGCGTCGCGCCGATCGTCACGAGCTTCAACGCAGGCGAGTGGTCGCCGCAGCTCTATGGTCGCGTCGACCTGCAGAAGTACGCGAGCGCGGCGCGCATCCTCGAGAACTTCGTGCCGCTGCCCCAAGGCGCGGCGACTCGCCGCCCGGGGACGCATTTTGTGGCCGAGACCAAGTCGAGCGGCGACGGCATTCTCATCTCGTTTGAGTTTTCTACGACGCAGGCTTACATCATCGAAGCTGGCAACTTGTACTTTCGATTTTACAAGGACCGCGGACGAATTGAAACCTCACCTGGCGTAGCCTTTGAGGTTGCAACGCCATACACTCTGGCTGAGCTCGCGAACCTTCAGTGGGTCCAGTCCGCCGACACGCTCTACCTCGCGCACCCGTCCTACGCGCCGCGCAAGCTGACGCGCACTGGCCACACCTCATGGACGCTGACAACCATCTCCTTCACCGCCCAGCCGGCAGAGTGGACGGGCTCCAACTGGCCTGGCTCTGTGGCGTTCCACCAGCAACGACTGTTTTGGGCCGGCACGCCTAATCAGCCGCAGACAATCTGGGGCTCAAAGTCGGCCGACTTTGAGAACCTGACGACTGGCAGCGGCGCAAGCGACGCGCTCAAGTTCACGATCTCCGATGGCAAGGTAAATGCCATTCAGTGGATGGCGTCGGCCAAGGCGCTTTTGGTTGGCACTGCGGGCGCCGAGTTCTCGATCCGGGCCTCGACGCTCGGCGAGGCGTTGACGCCCGACAACATTACTTCGCAGCCAGAGACGACGGTGGGATGCGCCAAGATCCTGCCGCTGCGCATCGGCGCGGCGACGGTGTTCGTGCAGCGCGCGCGGCGCAAGCTGTTCGAGATGTCCTACAGCTTCGAGAGCGACGCGCAGGTGTCGCCCGAGACCAGCCTGCTGGCGCGCCATGTGACGCGGCCGAAGGTGCGGTCGATGGCGTACCAGGCGGAGCCCTGGTCGATCATCTGGGGCGCGCGCGACGACGGCGTCCTCATCGGCTGCACCTACATGCGCGACCAGCAGGTGATCGGCTGGCATCGTCACCCGATCGGCGGGACGAGCGTCAAGGTCCGGTCGGTCGCGGTCATCCCCGGCGACGGGCAGGACGAGGTGTGGCTGCTGGTCGAGCGCACGATCAACGGCTCGACGAAACGCTACGTCGAGTACATGGAGTACGAGTTCTGGGCGGCGTCGCCCACCGATCGAGAGGACTGCTTTTTCCTCGACAGCGGCCTGACCTACTCCGGCGCCGAGACGGCATCCATCACCGGCCTGTCGCACCTCGAGGGCCAGACCGTGCAGGTGCTGGCGCAGGGGGCGGCGCATCCCGACGTCGTAGTGTCGAGCGGAAGCGTCACGCTAGACCGATCGGTCACCAAGGCGCAAATCGGGCTCGCATGCCCGGCGCGCATCGAGACGATGACGCTTGAGGCCGGGAGCGGCAACGGCACAGCGCAGACCAAGATCAACCGAGTGATCGAGGTTGGAGTGCGTTTCTCGGACACGTTAGGCGCAAAGGTCGGCTACGACGAAACGGCTGTGAACGGAATGGAAGAAATTTTGTTCCGCGATCCGTCAATGCCGATGGACAGCGCGCCTCTGCTATTCACCGGGGACAAGGTCGTGAAGTTCCCCGGCGGCTGGGATCGCGGCGCGGTCGTTCGCGTCGTGCAGGACCAGCCACTGCCATGCACCGTTTCCGCGATGGTGCCGCTTGTCATCACGAACGACGGGTAACGCTCATGTGCCTCGAGACCGCCCTCGTCGCCGCCGGCATGAACGCGGCGACTGCCGCAACGACGGCCAGCGCCGTCGGCTACGCCGGCACGGCCATCTCGGCGCTCGGCGCCATCCAGTCCGGCCGCGCGCAGGCGCGGGCGGCAGAGTTCAACGCCGAAGCCGCAATTAAGCAGGCGGCGGCGAACGAGGCCGCGCAGCGGCGGAAGTCCGCGCTGCTGCTCTCGCAGGGTCGCGCCAACGCCGCCGCCTCTGGCATCGAGATAGACGGCTCGCCGCTCGAGGTCATGGCCGACAGCGCCGCGGCGGCCGAGATGGACGCGCTCACCATCCGCTACGGCGGCCAAGCGCGCTCGGCGCAGGAGCGCATGACCGGCCGCATGGCCTTGTCGTCCGGCTACACCGGCGCGGCATCCGCGCTGCTTATGGGCCTTAACAATTCCTCGCGCGGCAGCAGGTCTTCGGCCGCCGCGCAGGCGGCGGCACCGCCGGCGTCGGTTATCAACTGATGCCGCGCATCCCGGTCTACCAGCAGCAGGTCGCCGCGCCCGACATCCGCGTCGATGTCGGCCAATTCGGCGAGCCCGGCCGGAGCATGCAACGCGCGGGGCAGGTAATTGCTGAGTCTGCTTCTGACGTCGCGGCGCGGTTCAAGGAGGCCGAGCGTGCGCAGAAGCTGATGGTCGCCCAAGGCCGCATGACCCGCGACTTGGCCGACCTTGAAATTGAGTTCGGCCGCGACACCGAGTGGCAGACCATGCCGAGGCGCTACGAGCAGCGCACGCGCCAGCTGCTGGACGGATACCGCGAGGCCTACGGCTCGGACCCGGTGGTTTTCGGCATGCTGCAGCGCGACTTCCAGCGCTCGCAGCTGCGCGGCTACGTCGACGTCAACAAGATGGCCCGGACCCGCCAGGTCGAGGCGGGCAAGGCGGACCTTGACACGACGCTTGAGACCTATTCGCAGATGCTCGCCACGACCGCCGACCCGCTGCGCACGGCTGAGATCGAGGGCCGGGCGCGAGCCGCTATCCAAGGGATGGTGGCAAGCGGGATGATCGGGGCTGACGACGGCCAGAAGCGCGAGCGCCAGCTCTACGACCGGATCGCCCAGACCCGGGCGATCGCCATGATCCGCGACAATCCCGACGAAGCGTTCCGCCGCCTGTCGGACGAGAACGACCCGGCGTTCCGCCGGATGGACCCAAGGACGCGCGAGGGCCTGCTGACGCAGGCCAACAACCGCGCCACGACCCTTGCTAACGAGGCGGCGCGCCTGTCAGACCGCGCCGAGCGGCATGCAGAGCGGCGGCTGCGCCTCGAGGGCGACAGGCTGATGAAGGACATCGAGGCCCGCATCGACAGCGGCGAGGTCATCGGCGAAGAGGAGCTGCAGCGCCTGCAGCGCCACGGCGGCGTCTCGCCGGCGGAGATGCGCATCCTGCGCCGCGCGCTGCGCGACGGGCCGGCGCAGACCGACCCACAGATCTACATGGACCTGAAGCGCGCGAACGTGGTCGACACGCCCGAGGACTTCGAGCGCAAGGCGCGCGCGGCGGTCGAGGCCGGCAAGCTCAAGCTGTCCGACTACAGCGCGCTCGTGAACCAGAACCGATCGGACAACCGCGGCGACGCGCCGCCGTCGCCCTACAAGTCCGGCCGCGAGCTGGTGTCCCAGACGCTCGACCCGGGCGCCATCTTCCAGGGCTCCGCCGCCGCGATCGGCCGCACCGCGCAGGCGCAGGCCATCGTCGAGTTCGACAACTGGGCGCAGGCCAACCCGCGAGCGACCCGCGCTGAGGCGGTGGCCGAGGCCCAGCAGGTCATCAAGCGCTACCAAGTGATCCAGTTCGAGAGCATCGCGATCTCGCTGGGTCAACCGCAGTTCATCACCGGCGGGCGCAACCAGATCACGCTGCCGGCGCTCGACGCCGCAGAGCGCGAGGTGCTGCGGCGCCTCGATGCCGGATTGCTAACCCGCGCGCAGGCGGACCTTGAGATCCGCAAGATCGAGGGCTGGCGCACGATCCGGTCGCGCGAGGCCGCCACTCCTAGCCAGTCGACGAGGCGTTGATGGACGAACGGCTCTCAGACTCCAACGACCTCGCACTCGGCTACGCGGCGTACCGCCAGGTCGCCAGCGCGGAAGACGCTATTGCTCGAGCCAGGGCTCGGATGGCTGCGCAGGACGCGACCAACGCTCCACAATCGCCCGTGCAGGGCGGAACACAGCCAAGCGGTGCATCGCCGCCCGCTCCCCCTTCCGCCTCTCTTGGGCCGTCCCAGGCGCTCATGCAGGGGATCATGGACGGCGGCCGTCCTAAGCCTCCGGCCGAGCCGACCGTCCTCGACAAGGCCGGGGCGGTGGCGAAGGACGTCGGCCGCGGGATCGTCGAGGCGCCGCGCCAGGCGCTGGGCGGCATCTCGGACGCGGTCAACCGCACCTTCCGCGCGCTCGACGGCCTGGCGAACTGGCTGAACGAGAACGTGGCCGACCTGCAGGTAGGGGAGGGCGAGCCCGGCTTCAACCCGTTGCTGGCGATCGCCGGCCCTGACGATCCCACCAAGCGCGGCTTCCCGCCGGCCCAGTCGGCGACCGGCGGCATGGTGCGCGAGGTCTCGCGCTTCCTGACCGGCTTCCTGCCCGCCATGCGGGCAATGCGCGCGGTGGGTGCCGGCACGGCGGTGTCCGGCCTCGGCGCCGGCGCCGCGTCTGACTTTCTGACCGCCGACCCCAACGGCGAGCGGCTCTCCGACCTCTGGAAGAAGCTCGGGCTCCGCGAGAACGTCCTGACCGACTGGATGGCGCAGACCGGCAACGAGGACAACAGCGAGGTCGAAAAGCGCTTCAAGAACGCGCTCGAGGGCGCGGGCCTCGGCGTGATGATGGACGGCGTGCTGCTCGCCGCGCGCGCGGTGCGCGCGGGCATGCAGGCGCGCAAGGCTGCCGCCGGCGCGGTCGGGCAGGGCGTTGACGAGCTCGCCGCGCTCCGCGCCCAGTATGGCAACGTCACGCAGCGCGACTTCTTGCTGCTGGGCGACCCCAACGAGCCGCTCTTCGCCCTGCGCCCGCGCACCGGCGCCGACCCCCAGCGCAAGCTCAACGACGCCTATGCCGCGACCGGCGACACCGGCGTGCCGACCGACGTCGCCGCCCGCGGGCTGGCTTTGTCCGGCGCCCAAGGCGGCGACGAGGTCTTTGTCAACTTCGCCCGGATCAACACGCCGGACGACGTTAAATCCGTAATCGGGCAGATGGCCGATGCGTTTGCGGGCGATATCGACCAAGCGCGGCGCGGCGTGCAATCGAACGAAGAAACGGCGCGGCTTGCGTCGGAGCTTGGGCTATCGGTCAACGACCTGCTGTCCCGCCGGCGGGGCGAGCCGCTCAACGCCGAGCAGTCGCTGGCCGCGCGGCGGTTGCTGAACGCCAGCGCGGACAAGCTCCTGCAGATCGCTGAAAAGGCGGCGGCGCCAACCGCGAGCGAAGTCGACCAGTTCCAGTTCCGCAAGATGATGGCGCTGCACTACGCCATCCAGGCCGAGGTCGTCGCCGCGCGCACAGAGACGGCCCGCGCGTTGCAGGCCTGGTCGATCCCTGCCGACCTTGGCGGCACCGAAACCGGGCGAGCGGTCAACCAGATGCTCCAGAACATGGGCGGCCCCGACCTGTCGCGCGCGATGGCGCAACGGCTGGCGATCCTCGCCCAGCAGGGCGCGCCGCCAGAGGCGATCAACGCGGTAATCCGCAAGTCGTGGGGCGCGGCGTCGATGGACGCCGTGAAGGAGTCCTTCGTTCTGGGGCTCCTGTGGTCTCCGACCACGCACATCGTGAACTCTAGCTCGAACTCGGTGGTCGCCATGATGCAGGTCGCCGAGCGCGCCGCCGCGGCTGGCATCGGCAGCGGCATGGGCCGCGCCAGCGGCGAGGGCGTGGCGGCGGGCGAGGCGATGGCGATGGTCTACGGCCTCGTCTCGTCGATGAAGGACGCCTTCCGGCTGGCCGGGCAGGCACTCATCAGCGGCACGAAGCCGGCGGCGTCCGGCACGCTTGACATGGTGCGCGAGCCCGCGATCGCCGCGTCCGCCTTCGGCCTCGACAGCGCCGGCGTCGCGGGGCGGGCGGTGGATTTCCTCGGCCATGCCGTGCGCATCCCGGGGCACCTGCTCGCCGGGCAGGACGCCTTCTTCCAGACCATCGGCTACCGCATGGAGCTGCACGCGCAGGCGTTCCGCCAGGCAGCGAGTGAAGGTCTGCAGGGGCCTGACGCCGCGCGCCGGATGGCCGAGATCGTCCACAACCCGCCCGAGAACATCCGCATCTCGGCCGCCGATGCCGCACTTTACAGCACGTTTAACCAGGAGCCCGGCGGCTTCGCGCAGCAGATCATGAAGCTGCGCAACTATCAGGGCGACGACGGCAGCGCGCTGGCAAAGATGAACCCCCTGTTCCTCGTCCTGCCGTTCGTCAGGACGCCGGCGAACGTGCTGTCCTATTCGTTCGAGCGCACGCCGCTCGCGCCGCTGGTCGGCCAGTGGCGTGCGGACATCGCCGCCGGCGGCGCGCGCGCAGACCTCGCCCTGGCGCGCATCTCGATGGGCACGACCACGCTGCTGCTGGCTGCCGACCTGGCGTCAAACGGCGCGATAACGGGCGCAGGCCCGACCGACGCGCCGCAGCGAGAGGCGCTGATGCGCGACGGCTGGCAGCCCTACTCGATCAAGGTCGGCGACACCTACTACGGATACAACCGCCTCGACCCGTTCGGCATGCTGATGGGCTTCGCCGCGACCGTGCAGGAATTGACCGAGCGCGGCGAGATCGACCCCGACAAGATGGACGAGTGGAACGAGGTCGTCGCCGGCGCGATCAACGCGGTGTCGCAGACGGTCGTCGACAAGACCTTCTTCACCGGCGTCGCTTCGCTGTTCGAGGTGCTGGGCGACCCCAACAAGTACACGCGCGACTACGTCAACCAGCTCGTCGGCTCGATGGTGCCGTTCAGCTCCGCGCTGGGCTTCGCCGAGCGCGTCGGCGACCCCACGATCTCCGAGGTCAACTCGCCGTGGGATGCGGTCATGTCGCGCATCCCCGGCTTGTCGTCGTCTCTGACGCCGCGCCGCTCGCTCTGGGGCGAGGAGCGGAAGCCCCAGGCGGTGTTCGGGCAGGCGTTCGACGCGGTGTCGCCGGTGCGCGTGTCTCAAGAGGTCGGGTCTCCGATCGATCAGGAGATGACCAGGCTGAACTACGCCACGGCGCGCATCCCGAAGAAGACCACGATGGGCGGCGCCGACGTCAACCTCGGCGACTTCCCCGAGGCCTACGACGAGTACGTCCGCCTCGCGGGCAACGAGCTCAAGCATCCGGTCTGGAACCTCGGCGCGAAGGACTTCCTCGACGCGGTGGTGACGGGCAAGCACGAAATGTCGGCGATCTACCAGATGGGCACCGATGGCAAGGACGGCGGCAAGGCCGACTTCATCCGGCGCACCGTTCAGGAATACCGCAAGCTCGCGCAGGAGCAGGTGCTCAACGACCCGCGCTTCGCGGGTCTGCGCGACGTCGTCGACGAAAAGCGCGCGCACAAGGAACGGCAGCGCATGCCGGTGATGCAGTGATGAGGGCCACGCCATGACCATCAACACCACGACGACCCGCGTCAGCTACACCGGAGACGGCGTGACCACCGCGTTTGCGGTGCCGTTCTCGTTCTTTGGTGTCGCGGAGCTCGAAGTCATCAGCCGCGTCATCTCGACCGGCGTCGAGACCGTCCTGGCCCTGACGACCAACTACACGGTCTCCGGCGGCAACGGATCGACGGGGACCGTCACCGCAGTCGCCGCCCCTTCGGCGACTGTGCAGTTGACAATCCGCCGCAAGACCACGCGCACGCAGCTGGTCGACTACACGCCCAACGATCCGTTCCCCGCGGAGACGCACGAGCGCGCGCTCGACCGCCTGACCGCCCTCGTGCAGGAGGTCGGCGAGGAGAGCGACAGGTCGCTGAAGTACCCGAAGACCGACGCAACCGGCATCTCGACCACGCTGCCGTCGTCTGTCGACCGGGCCAACAAGATCGCCGCCTATGACGCCACCGGCGCGCCGGCGGTGTTCGAGCTGGCGACCCTCGGGGCCATCGCGCTGCCGCTCACG
>Ga0194115_10002079_pt1 | contig 24349 bp, 21 predicted proteins | sample TA2MahsurfametaG_3_FD_148656 | JGI IMG/M metagenome (GOLD analysis project Ga0194115, IMG submission 148656) | Freshwater microbial communities from Lake Tanganyika, Tanzania - TA2015002 Mahale S4 surface | ecosystem: Environmental > Aquatic > Freshwater > Lake | place: Tanzania: Lake... | reverse complement strand
CACGATTGGCGTATATCGGGAAAACTTTCAGAGAAAAATAGAGAATGTCGGTGACGTAAAGAAAATATCAATCTGCTATATACATCCACGATACCGGTGCTCTCAAAATCCACGTCGGTACCAGGAAAAACAGGATTCGGGGTTTATAATAAGGGAAAAACGTCTAGACTTATTGAACGGCGAGCTCAGACACACAAACAATTCACTGGAAAAAAAAACAGTCCCTAAAGTATTGAGAAATTGGGGAGGCGCGGGCATTCGACACCCAAGAAAAACGTGCCCCCTTCATCCTGTTGAGACCCCCGGTCCCCGACTGCAACCGTCGCCGCGCCAGCCGGCCCCACTTAGCAACGGCCACCGGGCCATCTCCTTTCCATGAGCAAACAGCTCATTAATTTGACTAGCTCATCATTGACATCAATCACTAGCCTCATTAGAGCTAGTCAAATCCTTTGCCTTCCTTACCGGTGATTCCGTCCCCGCCGTCCTTCCTGACCCCCTGCCTATCAGTGTGCCTGGTCTTCCCACCGCTTCCCAATCGCCGTGTCCATCCGTCGTTCCCCCGAAGCCATCATGGAAAATTTCCCCCACCAATCTCTCACTGCCATCAGTGGGAAACCCACCGCTCATGCCCTCATGCGCATGAAACGCAAACTCACCGCTAACGCCATGTCCGTTCCCTCCAATCGAGGCGGCGGCACTCGAGGCCATCTTATTCTGCTCATGATTGAGCCCGACTACCTCCTTGTCTCCGGCGGCAACGTGTTCGACGAACCTACCCACCCGGGCAATGCCCCCACCCATGCCAACAATGCATCCACCGCCGCCATCCACGCCGCAGACACCGCCTACAACCGCGAACTCGCCGAGTACAAGATCTTCATCGCCACCCGCAATGCTCTAAAACAACAAATACTCAGCACCATCGAGGAGCCCTACTACGACGTCCTTATGGACCCCACATTTGGCTACGCCAACGTCACTCCCCTTCAACTCCTTACCCACCTGGAAAGCACCTACGGCACCAAAACACCTAAAGACCTCGAACGCAATCGCGACAACCTGCGCTCCCCATGGAACCCCGACGACGACATCGCTACCTTATGGACCTGAATCAAAGAAGCCCAAGACTTCGCCCGTGGCACATCTTTTGCCATCACTGATGACGCCGCCATCGTGCTTGCTCTTGAGGCCATCGAAGCTTCCGGTGTCATGGCTCCCTATCTGAACGAATGGCGCCGTAAAGAATACCACCAACAAACAATGGTCGCCTTCAAACGACGACATTTCACCTCAGCCAACAAAGTGCGCGTCGACGAACTAACCTCCAAACAAGCTGGGTACCACGCTGCCAACGCTACCTCCAAACCCCCTACCCCCACAAAAGGTAAACCTCTTCGCGATCTGGGTGGCGCCCGCGTCGACAACCTCATCACACTTCATTATTGTTGGACTCACGGTCTTGGTCGCTCTGCTGACCATACTAGCCAGTCCTGCAAAACGCCCGCGGCTGGCCACCACTACGACGCCACCATCCTCGACATGAAAGGAGGATGCCGCCTGATTGCATTCGACTCTAAGTCCAAACGCGAAGCCATGCGACAAAACCAACGACGCGACCAATCCAATGCCACATCTACCAACTGACGATCACGGGACCCATTGTGCCCAGAGATACCCAACGACACTCCTGACGAACCTCCTATTAGCCATAGTACCCCTACAGCTAATTCTAGGCCAGTCTTATTACCCAGCACAACCGCCCTAGCGTCCTCCACCACCGTATCTCCCCCACTCCACAATGGTGCCCCGCTTCTTCTTGACACCGGCGCCACCGCCCATTTCTTTCCCTATCCCAATGCCCCCGTGGACTTCGTCTGCCCCCTTGCTCCTCCCGTGCCAATTGCTACCCCTAGCGGTCACCCGATCAACGCCACCCACTCCGGCGATCTTATTCTTCCCGGCCTCCCTCCCGCTGCTCGAAATGCCCTCCTTGTACCCACCCTTGCGTCCCGCCCTCTCCTCTCCATCGCCACCCTCTGCGACGCTGGCTGTTCCGTGACTTTCACTGCCAAGAACGAAGCCACCATCCTCCACGACTCTCAACCCCCCCTTCGTTGTCCGCGGGACCCTCTCTGGGAATACCCCACATCCTCTCCTGCTGCACCCAGCCTCCACAATTTGTCCCTATTCGGTACCACAGCATCCGACCTCGTCACGTTCGCCCACGCCTGTTTCTTCTCCCCGGCGCTCAAAACCTTGCAGCACGCCCTGGACCACAACTACATCCGTGGTTTTCCCGGTCTCACCAGCCGCTCACTACGTCAACACCCGCCGACAAACCTCAGCGCCACCTACAAAGGCCACCTCGATCAGTCGCGCCGCAACCAAAGGTCCACCCGCCGTTCGCCGTCCCAAACCTCTGACGCCCTACCCCACGTTATTCCCGACGACAACGACGACGACGACGATCCCGAAACGCCCGCAGCCGAACCTACCCGGACGCACGCTGTATTTACCGCTACCTTCGAACCGTTAGGAAAGATGTACTCCGACATGACCGGCAAGTTCACTTCTCCATCCAGCAGCGGCAACAACTACATCCTGATTGTCTACGATCAGGACAGCAACTCCATTCAAGCCCTACCCATGAAGTCCAGATCGAAAACTGATCACCTTGCCGCCCTTCGAACCTCCTACACAACGCTCGTCCAAGCCAACTGCCGCCCGCGCCTGCATTTCTTCTTGGATAACGAATGTTCGGACCTTGTCCGAAAATTCATGAAAGACGAACACCTCGATTATCAACTCGTACCCCCCGACGTCCACCGCCGAAATGCAGCCGAACGAGCCATCCGGACCTTCAAAAATCACTTCGTTGCTGGTCTGTGTTCTACCCACCCTGAGTTTCCCATCCATCTTTGGGATAAACTCCTTCCCCAAGCCACACTCACGTTAAATCTTCTTTGTGGCTCGCGGCTCGATCCCACCATCTCTGCTCACGAGCAATTGTTTGGCCCCTGTGACTTCAATCGTACCCCATTGGCCCCTCCCGGCTGCAAGGTCCTCATTCACGAGAAACCTACCACTCGCGGCACTTGGGCCCCTCATGCCTCGGACGGGTGGTACATCGGCCCGGCGCTCGAATCCTACCGGTGTTTTTCGGTGTACTCCTGCGACACCCGGCGCATCCGAACCTCCGACACCGTCCAATTCCTGCCCCACTCTGCACCTGTCCCAGTCCCAACCCCCGAAGAACTCATCCAAGCGAGCCTACAAGACATCCTGGCCATACTCACAGCCACCGAGCCCGAACTCCGTACGCCAAGTCTCTCCAACGCTACCCGAGCCGCCCTCCAACAATTGGCAGAAACGTTTGGTGGCCCCAGCCAACCCGCCCCGCCCGCCCCGCATCAACCCCTCGAAGTACGTCTTGTCAAACCCGACACCTCGACCGACCCGGTAGATTGTCACGTTGACGAACCGCCCATTCTCCTACGGCAATCACCCCCTGTCACACCTCTGAGGGTGACCCCCGCCTCACCCCACCCTTCCGCATCTCTGAGGGTGGTAAGCCCACCGTCCTCGCCGGCCACGCGATCTCGACCTGCAATCATCCCAGACGAACCCGCCACCATTACTCCCCGACGCTCCAACATCCGTGCTCCCGTCTCAGTTCGTGAAACCCCTGCAGTCCCTGCGCCCAACACATCCCAACTCGAACGCCATACCGGCCGTGCCTCTCGCAACGAGCGCCGACGCCAATCTCGTCTTGCCCGCAAACCCCCGTCTACCACCCCCGATGTACCGACCACGCCAACAGTGCATACCTACCGCACCCGCCAAACTCAAGGCCGCCCACGAAAGCGCTACGGAAACGCTGCCGCCGCCAACCTACAACTCCTGGGATCCACGCTCACCGAATTAGCCCTCCACGGCAATGCATTCAATCCGGATACCGGCGCTATTAGCGAATACCCCGAACTGAGCGCCAGCAGCGATGGCCCCAAATGGCAAGCTGGTAACGTCACCGAAATCCGACGCCTTCTCCTCACCGAAACTATCAAATTCATTCGAAAATCTCAGGTCCCGCGCCACAAACGAGCCACTTACCTGCGTGTTGTCTGCGCCTACCGCCCCGAAAAAGATGACCCCTACCGCGTGCGCTGGACGGTCGGGGGAAACCTCATCGAATATCTTCATGACGCCAGCACCAAGACAGCCGATCTCACCACCGTCAAATGCTGCATCAACAGCGTATTGTCTACGGAACTCGCCCGCTTCATCACAGCAGACATCAAAGATTTTTACCTGGTGGGTACCCCTCTGGCCGACCCCGAATACATGAAAATTCACCGTCGCATGATCCCCCAGTCCCTCATTGATGAACTCCAACTCGAAACCCTGTTTATTGACGACCACATCTACGTCAAAATAAACAAAGGTATGTACGGCTTACCCCAAGCCGGCCGCATTGCCAACGACTATCTTCGCGAACTACTTGCCCCCGCCGGCTATGAACCGGTACCGTTCACACCCGGGTTATGGAAACACCAAACCCGTCCGATCTCCTTTGTGTTGGTTGTTGACGATTTCGGCATAAAATTTGTGAACCGCGCCGATGTCGACCATCTCTTTGCCACGCTCTGCCAACGGTATGAAATCAAGGTTGATGAAACCGGATCTCGCTATTGCGGCCTTACCCTCCAATGGGACTACCAAAAACGCACCTGCGACGTCTCTCTTCCCAGATACGTCGAACGAGCCCTCCAACGCTTTGTGCACCCCATCCCGGCCAAACCTGAAGATTCCCCGTATCGATGGAGTCGCCCCGACTACGGTTCCCGCATTCAGTACGCCAAAGATCCCGACACCACCAACCCCATCGATCCAGTTGGCAAGAAATTTGTGCAGGAAGTCATTGGGGTTTTCCTCTTCTATGCGCGCGCCGTTGACCTCACTATGTTACCTGCCCTCAACTCCTTAGCCGCGCAGCAAAATAAACCCACCCAACGAACAATCCAGCAGCTCACCCAATTTCTCAATTATGCTGCCAGCAATCCTTCGGCCGTCCTGCAATACCGAGCCAGCGATATGATCTTGTCCATCGAGTCCGATTGCTCCTATCTTTCAGAACCCGAGGCCCGCTCCCGTTGGGCGGGATATCATTTCCTCGCCAAAACCAATACCGAAAGCACACACACCAAGCCCAACGCGCCCATTCACGTCCCGTGCCAGATTCTGAAAGAAATCGTTTCATCCGCTGCCAAAGGGGAACTTGCTGCCGTCTTCCACAATGCCCGCGACGCCTGTCCCATTCGCACCTGCCTCGAAGAACTCGGCCATCCGCAACCAGCCACACCAATCATCACGGACAACACAACCGCAATTGGTATTGCAAAAGACACCGTCAAACAAAAATGTTCCAAGGCAATGGACATGCGTTTTTTCTGGATACGGGATCGTGTCCGCCAAGGACAATTCCACATCCAGTGGCGCAAAGGTAGCCTCAACCGAGCAGACTACATGACGAAACATCACCCTGCCAGTCATCACCGTCGCATCCGTTCTGCATACCTCCATGACCCAGCCAGCTAGCACACGAAACTAATTCGATGTCTTGCAGGAAGCCGATTTTCCCGCACTTCCCGACGAGCCGCCCGATGATTCCTCCGCCTCGCCCGGTGCGGCTAGCCATTGCCTCCAACGTGAGTTTTCAAATCCACTCACCGTTGCTCATGGTGAGGGTGTGTTGAGACCCCCGGTCCCCGACTGCAACCGTCGCCGCGCCAGCCAGCCCCACTTAGCAACGGCCACCGGGCCATCTCCTTTCCATGAGCAAACAGCTCATTAATTTGACTAGCTCATCGTTGACATCAAGAATCACTAGCCTCATTACATCCGTCTGCACAATGGCCTGGTGGGCGGAAGGATATCGTCCCAGCTCTAGGATACAAGCTTTGATTCCATTTGACCCGATTACGGAATTGCATGAATGGGATCCCCTTCCCTTTCATGGTCATGAGTATGTCTTCCGAGTCCACGTAGTCTATAAAGCTAGGCGTTCCACATATATATCAGCCGAAAGTCACGAATTTCCCAAAAATTTCATCCATCTTTGCATCGGTTTTGGCCCGTGAAGATCCATGGAAAGTCGTCCTTGTGACAAAACGGCCGACAGCTAAAGGAATAGTTCACATTCTTCCCCACAATCATGGAGTTCCTCATTTTTCGCCAATGCAAGTTCCCTTAATGCTTCCACATGTGAAATCATCATATGGTAGGTAGCTTCCATCCGATCGAGGGTGTTTGTAGCCTGCCATGCAACTTTCGTGGATTCTTGCTGCTGAGAGAATTCCATGACACTTTGAAGAGCGACCCATGAAAACATGCTATATTCGAATTCTTCCGTCCTAGTAGTCCGTTCTGGTGAGTAGTAGACTTGTAGTAATTCGACAATCACCCCTGTTAGGCGGTCTATGTCACTATAGGCGCTGGCAGTGCTACCAAGACCGTAGTTGTCAAGCTCCAACAATCGAGATGCAGATGGTGAAAGAACTTTCGGACTTGAAAGAGCACCGTAAGTACTTCCACTGGTGAACACTCCGCCTTGATATTGCGGATCGTGATTTGGGGTAGGATTGTGGATAGTGTAGGCATTCGGACCAAGGGGTTCCCAACCACTATCAGCCTTTTCACCCAACGCTGTCTGCTTCTTCTCTAGATCCGAAGAGGTAGTGAATAGCGATCCAATCCCATCTTGATCTTTCCACTCCCATGATAGGATGTTTAATCTGCTTTGTGCAGCTTGAATTCGTTGCACTAGTCGTCGTCGATCATTATGTACAAAGCAAATCCGGGCTGACCACATAGACAACTGACTGAGGGCATGGATAGGACTGGAATAGGCCCGGCCGTAGTCTTCTTTCTCCCCTTTGTTTCTTCTTGTACCATCTCGTGTCGTGGTAGTATCCAAAAGCAGTTGCATCCGTGCGATGAGGATTGGCTCCTTGGTGACAGTAGGACGATCGATAGCTTCCTCCTCAATGTCATCTAGTTCCCCTTCACATAATGGAATGGTTTCCAGTCTTCTGTCATGGTTCGGCTTTGCTGAGTAGGCTGTTGTGCTGCTTGTGTTGTCAGAGATTGTATCTTGTAATGTGATGTCGACTGTACGAAAATCGGATAACTTGGCACGTCCGATGCATAGGAGTCGTACTCTTGACGATTCACTGTAATACGGATTACTTCGCGTGGCTCTTGATAGACTGGCGAATGATTCACGCAAACTCTCAGAATCGAAGGTATCTACTCTACCAGCGGCAGTCGAATTGATATTCGAGTATCCCACAATGGCAGCAATTGACGCCAAATCTGATCCAGACTGGATGACAGCCACCAAAGGAGCTGCATCTATAGTAGCAATGGGATATGGATGGTGTTGTGGACCAGCTGACCTTCGCTGTTCCATCATTGACATAGCAGAAGCATCAACACAAACTTCAATTGTCTTCCATTGAAGGGGTGTTGGTGGATCGAGCCAGATTGAAGCTCCAATCAATAGGGGTGGCGTATTCAATATTGGTCCAATGACTGGGATGGTCGTTGATGCGAAGGAAGATGTTGATGACGACGAAGGTATAGAGCCGTCGTTTTGGGACTGGAACAGACACGTCGCGAGTCTCAAAGGAATGTAGTGCCGACTTTGGAAGCTCTTTCGAATGCGAGTTCTCCTCCGCGTCATAGTCGTAGATATCTCCGTCTTGATGGTGGTGGCGGTGGTGGAGGCTGCGATGAAGGTGGGAGTTAAAATCCTCGTCCCTTGAAATGCGTAGCCATTTGCGGTCAATGATGATACGTTGACGAATATCCATGAGAAGAAGGTCTTCTTCCTCATCATATCCGTCCGGTCATTTCTCGACTGTCCTCCTCGGAATTCTGACATTGTACTATTGATTTTGTGTTTCATTAGTTTTTCGTTTGACGGATTAATTGAATGACTGTTTTCGTCTAAATCTGTTCGTAGCGTTGGATTCCCTGTAGAAGGAAGAACCATCCACCAATGACTCGAGGAAACGAGGTTTTCTCCCGTCGTGTCGCTTTGGAATCTTAAACCCCTTCCGACGTCGCAATATCCATCAACCAATGAAAGGGTGGTACTGATACCACAAAATCAAGTACTGTTTCCTCAGCTTGGTGTACCGCCTTCACGGCTTTATCCTCGGTCTCCCTCCACAGAACGAACAACGCAAGATGTGACAGACTGGAAAAACGAATGGGACTGTTGGTAATACGTGTCACGAAAAAAATGAGGCACGTAACGACGTCATCTGAATCGTGGACTAGTCCGATTATGGGGGTTAGGCTCCCTACTACTCCCTACCTATTGTAGGTAGGAAGCGATGACAAGAGGATAAAAAAGGGGGTCGGGTGTACCCACGCCAAAATGCCGAGGTATAGAGAGCCGCCTATACACCGCTGGAACAAGTATAGTAGGTCGATTCAACACTTTACAACGTTTAATTCCCCGAGGTCGGATATCTGATAGTAAAAGATCCCTCCCCTCCCCTTCAAAAACGGGTGGTGTCTGCGATTAACTCGGTCTTGTAGCAGTACGATCACTCTAGGCTTGCTTTTGTGTTTTGCTCCTGATGCTTTCACGCCGACTTTACAAATCCATGGTAGTCGTCGGAGGACTACTGAGGGTAGACGGACCTAATACTGTCCCTCCCTTGTCCTTATTGACCATCATACTTGGACTACCAAGATTTCCTCCAATACTACGTGTCGCATTTCCCAGGGAGGTACTACCACTTCCATTGGAAGCCAAATAGTTGGAAATTGGTGTCGACGAACTACCAGCATTCGGAGTCGTCGTCGTCGTACCAGGATGTTGTAACCCAAAGGCGGGTGGATTGATCCCTCCAATGGCTGTCATGTTGTTAGGATTCACGACCATATTCCCCATGGCTTGAAATGCTGCCATTTGTTGTTGTTGCTGTTGTTGCCGAAGATGTTCGAACATGACGACGGTTTCACTATTCTTAATAATCGTCGACAGTGGAGCTTGGGGGAGAAGGGGAGGGATACCAAAGGCTTGATCGATTTCCAATTCCTTCACTGGATCCTTCGCAACAAAAAGTTTTGCTGATCCAGTATCATCAATATACTTGCAAAGATGAGGACATCCACGGATCATCAGCTGTATCGCCATTTGTGTTATTCATCCAACACACATATGTCCGGTTGGTGTGGGGGTAAACAATGAACAAGAGAGATGCGCAAACGAAGAAAGGATACAATACGTGGTGAGCAAAAGAGTTGCATGGACGTAGCAGGGACTTCCCTTTCCCCAACAACAACATAAAAGCAACGGGAGATAGGCCAACCCGATTTCATCCCATCACAATTGTTTGGTCCTTACGTCATGATAGTAGCATTCTGAGAATCCTAAATGCGCAACTTTCTTAAATCCAAAACTTTCCAGTTCGACCAGAAAGGATGAAAAGCTTGTAATGTCTAAATCAAAGTATCGATTCTGGACCTTGTCTAAAAATTTGAATGGATCGATGACACGGACACACCGACCATCGGGTGTCCAGGCAATGGAATCACCTAATTCTGGCTGAGCAAGGATATGATGTAATTTCTTCATAAAGGGCAAGGCCTTTAATTCATCATCTGTCAAATTCGAATGTTTCGCATCTCGTAATGCGACCATCAGACCAGGATGAGATGCGACAGCAATCTCTGCCAAGGTCGGCGTCGGTGTCATGTGTAAATGATGATGTTGTTGTTGCTGCTGCTGTTGTTGCTGTTGGAGGAGATCTCCCCGTGGTGCTAATGGCATTTTGTGTAAGCCATTGAGATTGTTTCCACTGCTGTTGTTACTGTGGAGGTTGCCATTGATGTTCATGTTGTTAAGGTTATGCATAGCATGGGTAGGATCGATATGGGAGGTTTTGACACTCATGAGCATCTTACCGACACCACCAATCGAACCACGACTACCCATCCCACCCTTTACCTTTTGACGACTCATATAATGGACCTTTTCACGATTCCCACGAATAAAGAGTGGATGATAACATGCTCCTTTGTTAGGTCCATCTTGAATCGTTTGAAAGCCCCATAGATTCACTTTATGGTAGTAAGTAAATTAAAGAAACAAAAAGTGGAAAGAAAGGGACGAAGAATGATGAGACACAACAACAGCGATATGGATCCATGTATATACAGTGTCGCCTTTTACTCACAGTTTCGTTGAAATGATTTGTATTTGGTAGCATTGAAGTAATGTGGTAATGTCTTTCCTGTAAAGGTATGCTTATCAAGGACCTTGAAGGCATTCGAATCTGGAAGCCATGTAATAATGGATGGGTCGACTTCATCTAATAATTCATGTAGTCGATATGGAAATTGAACATTGGAAGCTGCCGCCGCAGCCGCCGCCGCCGATGTCGACGTGTGTGCTGCCGTAGTAGAGTTAGGAGCCGCAGTAGCAACTGCGGCTGCAATAGTATCATTCATAGCAGTAGTCATGGTTGTATCCGTAGTTGTTGTTGTAGTCGAAGTGGTTGGATCTGGTGTCTCTTTCTTGACGACAATCCCATCCATATGTTCTTCCACAAAAGAAGTAGTCGTTGTAGTGACACAGTCGGACATGGTCAGGTACGCGGGACTTATAGTGACAGTGATAGTAAGTTATTACGATGGGGAACAAGGAAGCCTTTATATTGTCTCTTGAGAAACAATCAGTTCGGGGATATCGCGGAAGCAGAGCACAGAGAGAGAGAGTTCGAGAGTGAGACAACAGAATTAGATTTTGAAAAAAGGTGAGGAAGAACTCTTCAAAACATCCATCCCCATGTCCAGAAGAGATGTGTATACAAACGAGTCTGCCCAACGAGGTGAATGCTTGGCGAAGATGGATCGATGCCGTGTTCGGGATGTGGGGAATCCAATTCGAAACTCGTACCGTTCTCGTAGAGAATCTACCAAAGGGTACATGGGTCGAACCAGAAAGTAACGAACCAAGGATGATTCGCTTCTAGAAATGAAAGCGTCACCGGAGGAGGGACGGGGGGGACCTTCGCCGCGATCCCAAGACATGGTTTGGCCAGGTGTTTGTTCGCCAGCCCATCAACCAATAGGGGCATATATCCCGATCCTCCCCGAAGAAAGTACTTCTCTAGACCTGCCATGATGACGTCATCGATCTCCGCGTGGATCTTGTCAAAATGAAAGGATAAAAAAGCGACGAAAAGGCAACATCTTTAGCTACCGGTACAAGCAGTGTTTCACAATCAGTTCACTGTTGTGTTACTAGAATTGAAGAAAAAGGACGGTCGATTCAAACTGCGCACCATTTTCTGAGGGTGATTTCATCTGAATCTTTTGCTGTATTTGTACACTGGGTTTCATATCTTGACTGTGAATTTAAAGAAATGGTGTGTCAACGTATCCGAGAAATTCCGTTCTTCTTGGTATTGACTGTAACAGTCTTGATGACATCGTCAGTACAAGCTTTTTCAACCACCACAACGATCCCAACGACGACGACGACAACGACGACAACAACAATAAAAACCGGAAACATCCATTCCTTTCGGCAGCAGCATTTGGGGAAACGATCTGGTTGGGTGTTGAAATCTTCCTCGGCAGGAATGGGAGCAGGTACGAAGTTCATGGTGATATATACTACGATAGGATGGTGCTACATCGAGATTTTATTTTCGAATAGACGTTCATTTTTCTGACCCGTTTTTTTTTCTTCTTTACACACTTCCATCCACCCTTGACTACGACTATTTTTGTGTCTTCCCTGTGAAAAAATGGACATGTGCTTTTCGTTTGTTTTGTCAAATTTTTTGTTTCTTTGGATGACGACACACACAACAACGACAACGACCTCCTTTTCTTCTTTTTATTTTTGCTTTTTTCAAAGCGACGGAACTTCCAGATTCGATGGAAGATGCAGCACAGATTGCTGCGAATGCATGTGCTGAATTTGCAGAACAGTCTGGTTCTATGGGTCGATGTCGGATTGATTTCGATACATCTGCGGGGGATGAAACCTTTACTCTATTAAAGTTATCGACGGAATTTATGCAAAATTTAGTCACCTTTGTTTCCTATCGGATGATCCCAGGCCTTATGGAACAAAGACAGAATGAAATGATGAGAGTTGCACAAGCCCGTGCGGAACTTCAAGCAATCTTAACTGCAGTCAATAATGGTGATGGCGGTAGCGATGACGAAATGGGAGAAGGACAACCAGTCGTCGATGAAACGAAAAAGGCAGAGTTGATACAAATTTTGGAAAATAAGGGTCGAGATCCGAACTTTAAATGGGAAGGTCCTATTGTACGGGTCTATTTCCCCGATGAGGGGAATGCAGCATTAGCACGTCGTGATTGGTTAGGTCCGGATCCGAAGGTTCCACCCTGTGTCGTCTTTAGTTCCTGTGGAGGAGTCCGAAATCAAAATGTCCAAAAGGATGCTGTCGTCTTCTTCTTTTGTCCCAAGGCTGCCGAATCGGATTATGTCGAACAATTATTACAAACGACTGAAATGGAAGCTGAAAATCTATTGTTGACAGTCTTTGTCAATCCGAATTTAGTCGATATGGGTGTGACGGGATTTGGTATGGCCGGACGGATGTTACGTGAACGTTTATTAGATGGCCTCACGAATGTCTATTACCTACGAACGTTACAATGGGGTGCCCTTACTCGTGTCTGGCCGAAAGCCTTCTCGGTTTGGGAAGAAGATACCAATTATGAGGGGGGATATAAATTGATTTGGACTGGTGGACGACTCCCCTCGAATCCAGAAGTAGAAGATATATATGATATTCAAAATGGTGACAAGAAAGAACGGACATCGGGAGGTTTCTTGGACCAATTTGGAGACTTTGTACAGGGTATGATGAGACTATAGACAATAAGAGAAGACTTAAAGTGTAATCTACCTCCATTCCCCACTCCCGACGTAGCGTATGGACTAAGCTAAAACAAAAAAACAGTTTGGACTGTCAAGAATTATCCTGTCATTTATGTGAATGCAGTCTAGCCAATCAGTCCTTTCTTTAGCAGTATTTCAAAAAGACCCACTTCTGACAGTTTCCCGATGCGACTGAAGGCAGGGACCTTGTTCAATGACGCCAAGCGATCGTTCGATTGTTTGGATCAACTCTTTCAGTCGGTGTACATCTTTCGACGACGACGACTCGACCGCCTTGCACCAAAATGACATCACAGCGATCACTTGTTCCGTCGACGATTCTCGTGTCCTCGTGAGTTGTCGCATCGACAACTCGTGCAATTCATACTTTACAAACTTGGATTCCAAATGCGCCTCCTTCGATTCCTTTACAGTGGTGTGCGATACTTCCGCACCGACTGCCTTCAACTTGGTTTGAAGCTCCTGTACCATGTCGGGTCGACGTTTTCGTGTAGCAGTGTTGATGGCAGAAGTAATGTCGGTCTTCTTCTCAAAGGCAGCCAAGGCAGAAGCACGCCTTTGACTCAAATGCTTTTCTAGCTGAATCCCGACACATTCCATGTATACAAAGGATTCGATCGACTCCACCCGATAATAGTATTCCTGCACTAGATCTGTAAGGCTGTTCAACAGCCAATCCATGTTGGAGTCTCTCTCATCCAAGTACGACGAAAAAGCTCCTCCACAACCCCCTCGTTGTCTCCTCCAGCCCAGCGGATCATTACACGGTATGCCCTTGTCAAAAAGAGCTTGAATATTCAACGCTGAGCTAGGTGCTTCGATGGGCTGATACGCTCCTGATAAGAGTGTCTGCAGTTCAAGGATCATCTCTCGACGAAGCTTTGCAATACCGCCTCTCACATGTGATTGAAGGCTGCCAAGGGCTTCGGTGCACCGTTCGACGTGTTCCCTGAGCCCGATGGCGTGCTTCCGCACTAGACGCAACTCACGGGTCGTTTCTTCGACTCGCACGTTGGCATCTTCCACACCGACCGCTTCCATGATTGCCATGGCCACCTTGGCATCCCATCGCCCGATTCGTCCTCGACACAGTTCGATGGCCTTCTCTCGTACCTCTGCCTTTCGATTCATGAACTCTACCCCCCGTTCCTCAGTGCCATCTTTCGAGAACTTCCGGCTGTTTCCGAGCTTGACTATTCGCTGCACCAATTCCATCTCCTTTTCTTGATCTTCTTTACTCTCGATATCGTGGCGTTGAATCATTTTGGACAATGCATCCATGGATGCAACGTTCAACTTCGTCCTTGCGTTGACGGCGGAACCATGCAGTGCACCGGCTTGCTTGGATTCCGTCAGAAGATACTGATACGCCATTCGAGCCCCACGGACGGGCGACGACTTGCAAAGACTCGTTAAATTCTCCTGAAACAATTCCTCGTTCTCCTTGACTCGCCATCCCATCGATTCCAGTTGAGCTTTGGCTTGAGAGACTTCAACGGTAGACCCATCCCCCAGCGCCACCAATTGCTTCTTAACTTGATACAGTCCCGCTTGAATTTGATCCTGGAAACTGGAGCTGGATAGTCGAGCGTCCGGAACATGATCCCCCAGGATCAATCGTTCTACCATTTCAGACTGCATGGAAAGCTGCTGCAATCCGTCAAAGTATGCATCCATCGCTGGTTGAACTGATGATAAATCAGCAAGGTAAGCGGCGATCATGGATGAGAGTTGCTCAAGACCTAGTGCAAAGCGATCCATCTCTTGTTTCGCCATTATGCGCAAAATATCGTCCACAGTCGACTTTTGAAGTTTCCGAAAGGGCATCTGAAAATCTTTGCGAGATTTGATTTCGCCAAACTTAGCCGATTCGACTTCCTTTTCGTACGAGAACAGGTTGCACAAAGCGATAGCGAAACGTTTCCACCCCGCAGCGACATTCCGTTCCTCATCTTGAAGAATCCGTAGCTTCTCCATCACCGACAGGGCCCTTGTCCGCCAGTTCCAGATGAGCTCTCGTTCAGCTTGCAATAATTCCGTGTATTGTGCGGGAGTGCGACGAGCTAGATTTTCCAAATGAGGGGATGGATCCACGAAGGAATCTTGGACATGTAACGTCCGCGCATCACCCAAAGCCTTGGAAGAAACAGTCTGCTTGCTGAGAGGTAGGTGGATCTTGCCATTATTTGTAGACGGCGATAAGACGTACGGTTGCGAATCGGGCTCCACGGCACATCCAGGAACTCCACATACATTCCCCTGGGTAATCCACTGTAGTATGCCAACGTGTCCATCTTCCCGTTTGGCACTGTTGGAACCCTCTAGCATCTCGTCCTCAACAGTGCACAGATCGGCCCGATACATGAAAGCTTCCATCGCTTCGCTCGTTCGCCAGTTCACCGGAGCGAGTTGACCACGATACCATTCTCCCTGTCCACGAATTCCATTCAAGACGTCACTTAGCCAGTTTGTCAACAACTGTGAGTCCACTTCTACCTGACAATTCTGTAAATCCGGCACTCCCAATGCAATACTCAAGGACGGAATCAATAAGGCACCGTGAAATTCGGAACGGAGGGCTCGTTCGAGCCACCAAAAATCAAGAATCGAACGGAGTGTTATCCCATGGGTGAGGTCTTCCATGATTTCTTCTTGTCCCGACTGGATCATTCGCTGAATGTTAACACGATGCTTCCATAAAGAATCATCGCCATCCCACTCAGCTGGCAATACCGCTACCATCCACTTGGATTGCCGACGCCGGATACACACAAGTGAGGGGATTGCCTCTGCTGTCTCCATAGTCATGCTTCCAGACCTTTGTACTACTTACCGGTAGATCAACAGGTCGAACAGTCTCTCGACCAAAAGGGCGCTTCAATGTTTGAAGTACTCTTGGATCTGGCATATGCATCGCTCGCGGTTGAGTCGAGGCCATATGGTGGCTGGGTCCAGATGACTGTATTGCTCCTGTGGGTGGTTGTGCTGCTGCTATTCCTGGCGCTGCCACTGAATGAGTCTGCCGTTCGGGTCGAGTACTCGATGCACTATGGGACGATAGTTTCGTCTCAATAGTCAACGAAGGTTGGTACTGTATTTTTGTCATTTCCAATACTGGTATCCTGTACAGCCCTTCATTCTCATGACTACTGCCATTATTCTGAGATGATGAAGAACTCGACGCATTTGCCAAATCAGGAATAGCCATCGTCGTTGTTTTCGTCGTTCCCTCTGGTAGGTAACTTCGGGGACGATGCTGAGGATGATAGTTAACAGCGGCTGTCGCTTGATGTGAGTATCGACTAGTTCCAGCAGACCCATTCTGTGTCGGATGCTGTTGCGGTGCACTCCTGCTTCGTCCTGCTACACTAGCGGATTGGTGATGAGGATACGATATAGCTTGTTGATTTTGGATAGCTGTAGATCCTCCCGGGGCATGAGTATTTCCACCACCTCCACCAAAGAGTCGTGATTTCCATCCTCCGTTTTTCGCGGACTTGGTGCGATTATCTCCCGAGGAAGGATACCCTTGTGTAGTCAGTGGAAGGCTATCGGATAAGCGAGGATCTTCATGAGACAATAAAATCTCATCTTCTCGATATGATTTGGACCCCCTTCGGACCATCTTGTCCTCCTTGAATGGACTTAACACTCGACGTTGTTGGAAAAGAAACCAGGCTAGATCGTAATGTCACCAAATAATCAACAGGAGAATAGGTATCCAAACCCCCTCACCCCACAAGAAGTCTTCGATATGGGAGATAGTGATACACCGTCTTCAATTTAGAATCCGTCGTATTGCGTAGAATCTAAAGCACCCCGCAGTCGTTGGGAGGAAAGGTCAAGTTTCTTGCAGCTTGCCCCAAAATCTTCTTTTTGAATTTCTGAACCACCCTGCGTGTCGCTGGTAAATTGCCTATTGGTGTATGTATGAAATATGTGTGTGTGTGTGTGTCACAACGAGGGTACGAGAAAGCTAGTTGTTGTGCATCAACCCTGCATTTGGTCTATAAACATGTGCCATGAGATTTTCACACAGACTATCCTCCATGGTCCCCGTCACCAAATTTGTCGACCCGACCCACTCTCGCCCACCTTCAACGAATCATCTTCGTTGGATCGACCACTGTCGCCATTCCATATGTATCACTTACAGGTAATCGGTACACACGACTGATGTCGGCAGATCACCATGATCATTCATTCTCTTCGGGTATGTATAATCCTAGGGGTTATTTTCTGCCGACTGGTGCGAGGAGGCCCTCCCAACAAAAGGGCATATAAATTCTTCATGCTTATGAGACTTGATACGGTAGATAGGTATGATTTCATAGTACCGCGACGACATTTTAGGACGTGATCTAAAGCAAGAACAGGGTCGTGTTGGAAATCCCGCTAACGCAATTTCTAATGTTGGGGAAGCAGGTCTGAGATGCTGTTCCATATCCTGTAAATCTCCACCCCTGGTATGTAGATCGTTGTTGAAATCTATGGGTTGTTTGAGGACTAGGAGTACGAATTTGTCTGGAGAGGAACGTAGAGCAGCTAAGTTACTACGCCCACTTGCATCGACATAATCACGAATGCCTGTGATGGGTTATGGTTGAGTCTAGCTATCATCCTCGCAATCAATCGGCCAATACGATATGATTAGATCTCGTTCTCGTGTAGATACATAGACCAGCAGCTCCCATTCAGTTTCCTGTGATACTCAAGCTTCTCTCAATATTCGTAGCGGAGCCCGACGTTGATTTCTACCTACTAGGCCATATCGCAGACCCTTACCGTAAGGAAATAGAGAATGAGTTGAAGTGGGGCTACCAAAACCAATACTAATACCATCATGTGAACTTGTAGGAGGCAGGAGGAGGGGGATTTCATGCGTTGTCATCATCCTTGATGAGAGCATAGGCTTGACGAAAACTCGAAGGCCGATGATGTTGAAGAACGACTCGTTGAGCAATCGAACGTAAATAGGTTGCCTCTGACTTTGTGGGTAAGGCTTGTGAGCTAGACTCCAGTTGCATAGAACGGGAAGTGGCAAAGACAGATATCACGTCGTCATCGGATGTGGGGATACGTGGCATATAACCAAAAATCGTTGCGAAGACGACACAGGCTTGTAGGTACGTCCCATGGGGGGAGGGATGAAAGTAATCTGGTCCAAATAAACGAATCCAAAAATGAGGATCTTCTTCCCATATCGTCAAAAAGGCAAGACCGACAGGTGCGATTATTGAGGGGACAGATGCAGATGACAAGACCTTTTTGTAGGTATTGTATCCCTTAAAAATTTTGGCGGTAAAGTGGGGGACACTATAAATCCCAATATCCGTCAGATTGACATTCGGCCGAGAATAGGCATGTGTCATGATCAAGACGGGTGTCGCTTTCGATTCCTGAATCATGGGTACATAAATCGACGTCAAGGCTTTCACAGATTTCTGACGTTCCTTTGGGACAGCCGGTCGTAAACTTTGATCATTCATGATGACATAATCCCATTTCGATCTCGTCTTCGATGCTAGGGTATATTCCAAATATGCCTGACTATCATCATAGCCCTGTTTCCATCCATACCCATCATCATCATCGTGTGCATGAAAGGTCTTATCATCATCCGTAACGGCGTCGTCATCACTACCTCGTTCGGGAGCAAAACATGGATTCTTGCCATCATTCTTGTAATGGGCAGAATAACTGTAGGTAGCAAGATATTCATCATAGCCCAAAAGTAATTGTGCTATCGTACAGGATCCGAAATCGTATAGTTGCAAACTTTCATTCCACGCCGTTTCTGTATTCCATCGTTTTAACATCCCATTTCCATTATTCGGTAATGAAAAGAAACTGAGACTCCCATGTAAACAAGAGTCTTGAAAGATAGGCTGTCGTTGCTTCGCCGCCATGGTTTGGAGGACTCTTGGAAAATCATTGACGAATTGAAAGGAATTGCCAAGATGGGCAATATACGTGACGCGTGACGTGCTATGAGAGTATTGTCGTCGCAAGGATTCATACGATGGGGATAACATTATGATCATCGCAATAACAGAAAGAACGACCAGTAGGGCCATCACTAGGCTTTTCCGGCGCGTCAAAACATAAATTCGTCTCCAATCGGGTAAACAACCACTTGAACCTTGGTCAGTACTTTCGACTTGCGTTTGTTCCAGTTCGAATTCATCTTCGAATAGTGCCTCTCTCATCGTTGTGAGGCGACCTCCACAACTCATTTTCTGTATGTGAATGGAAAATAAATGCTTGGTGTGCAAAGTGATGGGTTGTGTAAGTGTAGTTCTTGACTGCAGAAGGTCGTCTTGTATTTACTACCGTTGTTGATGAGATAGCCTGCAAAACTTGGAAGGCCCAAAACGAAACTTGGGAAACAAAAATGAGGGAGGCGCGAACGCGATACTTTTTCCGTTATGATATACAGTTAGATAAGAGAGGCGAGGAAAGCGCGCGCGCATGCCAGGCAACGTTCCCACGGCAATCGGCAAAGATTCGCGGTGTGTCCATACGGTCGTACGATTTCGCTATCCTTCCTCCACGTGGCCGTAATTCGGTCCTTCCGTCGGTCCTACGTCAAACGGTCTCGTACAAAAGACGGTAGAAGGGACGACGGGGAACGGTCTACTAGTGGCCGGTCGATTTTGTCACACGCGCATGGCGAGAGAGGCAGATATGGAAGGTCGACGATGGCGGACGATAGGCCGTCACGCGGTTGGTAGGTGAATGGACTGACACCCACAGGATTAAGTCTAGAGTATCCCCTTACACACTTTCTTTCACTAAAACTCAGGACACCACCATGGCCGACGTGGATATTGACGACGCTGACCTCCCCGAACCTTCTCTCAAAAACATCGTTGATCAAAAAACGTTGCAATGGGTGTTTGTGGGAGGTAAGGGAGGTGTCGGTAAGGTACGTCGTCATTGGCTGGGTCGTGCGTAGGGCATGTCATCGAATTCCATCGGTGTTTATCTTCTCAAACATTTCGCTTACATTGGTTTTGTCAATCTCCTGGATCTTGTTGTCCATTATGAATCGAACCTCCGTTGTTGTGAATGCCTGGACAATGTGCGGCAATCATGCTCGGTTCGTGACACCAACCATATCTTCAATGGGATACTACGTAGACGACCACGAGTTGTTGCTTGGGTATTCAACTTGCAAAGTCTCGAGGAAAGGTACGAAAGACAAACAAATTCTGTATCTGGAATGCATAGTTGGGCGGATATCAAGCTTCCAGCCAGGGCTTCATTTTGGCATCCCACGCCATCCTCCCCGTCGCCCTAACCAACCATGTTTCTTCCATCACATTAGGTTTTGCTGGTTTCTACGGATCCAGCTCACAACTTGAGCGACGCCTTTTGTCAAAAAATTGGTCGGGAGCCGACTCCCATTCAAGGATTTGACAACTTGTGTGCCATGGAAATTGATGCCAACTCCGATATGGAAGAGATGCAACGAAATGCAACAGAACAGGGATCAGATGACGAAGATGGAGGATTGAATGCCATGATGACCGAACTCACTAATAGTATCCCAGGTATCGATGAGGCGATGAGTTTTTCGGAATTGATGAAGCAGGTACAGGGATTGGATTTTGACGTCGTCGTCTTCGATACGGCGCCGACGGGCCATACGCTCCGATTGCTATCCTTTCCTACAATCTTGGAAAAGGCTTTGGGTAAGGTGATGGAACTTAAGGATCGATTCGGTGGATTGATTGGACAAGCAGCGGCTATGATGGGTGGAAATAACCCCGGTTCGACACAAGATATGATTCTTGGTCGTCTCGAGGAAACTCGAGCTGTCATCAACAAGGTCAACGATGCCTTTCAAGATCCTGCTTTGACAACCTTTGTAAGTAATTTTTTCTTTGGTCACTCCGTTCAGCGGGGGTTTTCGAGCGGTAGACTAGTCCTGAAAGCGCAGGTTTTCTCACTATACACGCCACCCTTGATATTTCAGGTCTGTGTCTGTATTCCCGAATTCCTTTCGATTTTTGAAACTGAACGATTGGTCCAAGAATTGTCCAAGTTTGGGATCGATTCACACAACATTGTCGTTAACCAGGTCTTATTCCCTGAGAAGGATGCAGAAGAATTGTCGGAATGGTATGAGGGAATTAAGACGACCCTCCCCGTGGAGGCCCAAGAGATTTGTGCCAAGATGATGGCTAGAAAACGAATGCAGGACAAGTACATTGGACAATGCTTTGATTTGTATGGAGAAGATTTCCATGTTACCCTTATGCCACTCTTGGATTTTGAAGTCCGTGGGACAGAAAAACTCAAGGACTTTTCGGAGTTCTTGACTAATCCCATTGATATGGCAGAGTAGATAACGAAAGTTTTTAGTTGGCCAGACTCATTGTATACGGAATGCGTGGTTTCTCTCAATATTCTAGGACTATTCTTGGTTTAGAATCCTAACGTTTCGACGATTGGCTGTTTCGTGGTTGCTGCTGATGTGCGGTACCGGATATACGCTTTCTTTCTGTGGGATGATCGGACTAGCCGAAGGTGAATCGCCATCGCTCGCGATTGTAAATCTATATCATGTGTGATATTCTACGAGATGAGACATTTGTGTGTTTCGCCACAGCAACGTATATCGTCATCATGAGTTATTTATGGGTTTCCCTCTGGAGAGAGCTGTCATTTTCGGAAATAATTTTGCTGTAGGAAGTTATTCGATTGCTACGGTATCTTATACTCATTTATATTCAAGCATGAATATTTATTTTGAAAGGTTCCTCGACCCTCTCGACTGGATGAAACCAACAATTTTCGACCACGAACCACGACGATAAATTTACGACAAGTACAGTGTGCATCCAAGTCCTCCCAATCCTCCAACACGATTACGCCTTCTTGTTTTGCAAAGTCATTCTACTACTTCACGGAAAACCCAACACATGTTTCGAAAAGTCAACAAAAAACCAAAATTAGGAAATCAATCCCGAATTCGACGAATCGAGGAGGAAAGTAAGGATGATGATCATGACGATAATAAAGACGACGACGATGAGGATGATATTCAACAACGGATCAAACAAACACAAAGAAAGCATAAGATCTTGGATGCATTACCTGTAGCATCTGGAGAGGGACAACCGACGACGAATAAACGACGATTCCTTTCCTCCTCATCATCATCATCTCATCGGACATCGGATGAAGAATTACAGAACTTAACAGTCCTAGCACAAAAACATCATCGTGCCATGGAAGAATATATTCAGGGGAATATGTTGTTGGAAAGTGGGGATCAGACACAGACGATGAAAGCAACAACAACAAATGATGGGAACAATGGAAGAGATGATAATGATGTTGATGCAGAGAAAAATCTATATCAAGAATTGGCGGCAGCGACTGTCCCGTCTCAAGTATTGGGTGCGAAAACTGAAGAAGATAGGGGTGCCATGCTAGTCGGTGGGACGGGTCTAGCAGAAGTCATATTACCCAAAGACAAAAAGTTTCATAATCCCAAACAACAAGGCAAAGTCGGTGTACGATATTCTAGAAATCCTAATCTCTCATCGGCCGTGGCGGCGGGGAGTAATAGTAGTAGTATGGGAGGCCTATCGAAAACGATCCTACCGACTGCAGGCTTTCGGAGTATGGTATCGACGGGGCCACATGCGACGGCTAGTACAACAGAGACACCATCGTCGTCACACGATCATCCTACCCAATTCCATTCTCCATCCGAGGTACTACCATTATTGGACGGTACTACTATATCGAAAGTGACACCGTCGGTAGATGTGATACTAGAAGATGAGACAACCTTGACAACCGAAACGTCGGCGGTCGATGACAGTCGTCCAGGTTTTGCTTCCCTAAAGAGTGGCAGTCGTAGGTCGAACAGCAACAACAACCACAACAACACCCATTTCCAGTCCTCGAAAGTCAAACCAAGAGGACAACAACATGAAAAGGATCATGAGGCATTCAAGAAATTTATGCGACGAGAGAGAGACCGCCGATAATCGAATTGGGGGGTACATCAAAAAGTAGCCATAAACACACCAGCACTCCTAAGGTCAAGTCAAAGCAAAAACAACAATGGCACATCGCGGGTTGAGTTTTTTCTTCATGCCTGTTGTTGTTCGAATGCAGCATACAAGATTTCTCTTGTGTCGACATCAGATTGAGTAGTAGTTAATTCCCCAGTCAATGCTGCTTCTTGAAGATCATGTAGACTATATCGTTCCAATTGTAATGCGGGAAGTAAATCATTTTCGGAAACAAAGTCACGTCCATACATTGCTGACATTAATTGGACACCCGATTCATGAAGGATAGCATGTCGATTCGTTAATTGACCCAAAACGATCGTTGGGACTAATCCAAAGGGGATATCTTCCGTGACGTATCGACTATCGGCAGTGTCAGGTCCATATACGTCATTCCCCGCCTTATGAATTTCTTGATTCATATCCGATATGGATGTTGTCGCGGGGACGTGAAAGGATAATGAGAAATGATCAAAAATTGTCTTCGTTTCTAAATTCAAGGCATCCGCGATGGCTAATCGTTCTTCATCTAATGATTCCAATAATCGACCAATCGCAGGTGTAATATGTTCCGACTGATACCAACGTTCGCCCTTTTCCATACGACTGATATTCCCCAATGCGATACCAAGATGATTTTGTGGATTTAAATTCGATAAACTGATTGCAAGTATACCCTTTCGTGGACGGAAGGTTTGTATTTGTGGGAATAATTGTTGACATAATTGTTGACTCGTCTTGGATGCAGATTCTGGGATCGTACATAGATCAACCGCAGTTCGGACTGTATTGATTCGGACACTACTTTCCGATAATTTCCTTGCAGTACATACCGTCGTCCCCCATGCTGTGATCGGAGGGAAGATGGAATCCTCATTGACGTCGACTTGTGGTTGTCGTCGTCCCAACCGGTCACGGATCAATCGTGATAAATACAGTGCCCCGAAGGATGCATGAGAGGAAATAATAATCGATTGTCCTCTTCGGATATACGGTGCCAATTCATCAAATACTCGTTTATGACCATTGGCAGGTAATGCAAAGAGTAGAATCTCATTTTCTTCAACCAACTCTTGAGCCGTCCTTGCAATACGTGGCGATAGAGTTTCTCCACCTTGCTTCCCCTCATTCGGAGTTTCCTCCAATATCATTTTCTTGTTGGTATTACGTTCCACTGATATTGTTGCCGTCGTCATTTTACTACTGTGTCCTGCAGCACTGTTAGTCTGACTGAAAAAGGCCAACGTACTAGATCCACTGGGTGACCACAACATTGGATGATGGCCTGCTTCGGCTAGGAGGGCTGCTGTAGCAAAGGCAATAGCACCAGTCCCTACAATCCCAAC
>Ga0194115_10002071_pt1 | contig 24465 bp, 27 predicted proteins | sample TA2MahsurfametaG_3_FD_148656 | JGI IMG/M metagenome (GOLD analysis project Ga0194115, IMG submission 148656) | Freshwater microbial communities from Lake Tanganyika, Tanzania - TA2015002 Mahale S4 surface | ecosystem: Environmental > Aquatic > Freshwater > Lake | place: Tanzania: Lake... | reverse complement strand
TCCGGGACCACCCCCAAAGCCGGGAAAGCCCCCGAAACCGGGCATCTGCGGCTGGCCGGAACGGGTACCGGACTGGCCGCCCCCGAAGATATTGTTGATGAGCGCCGCCATCTCCTGCGGATCGGAGTTCTTTAGCTGGAAGACCCGCATCGAGGAAACGGAGCCGGCGGAACCATCGAGCGCGGACAGCAGCTGGACGATATGACGGACGTTGCTCTGGGTATCCGTCACGACCAGCGAGTTGCTGTCGAGGTTCGCCGTGACGGTGGCGGAGTTGGGCAGGAGCGTGGCGAGGTCCGACGCGGCCTGGGCCGCGTCGATCCGCTCCAGCGGGATGATCTGCATCACCATTTCCGCGTTGTCGGGGATCTGGCGCGGATCGTTACCAGTGCGGATCGGGATGGCGCGCTTCCGCGCGTCTTCCTTGGAACTTACCACGAGGGTGCGACCCTTCAGGGTGGCGGTGTAACCATTTGCATTAATCGCCAGATTGAGCAGCTCGACCGCCTCGGTCCGCGAGACTGGTTGGGCGCTCCACATGTCGATCGTACCCCGAACCGGGGTCTCAAGCACGATCACGAAGCCCGCGGCCTCGCTGAGGTAGTTGAGGACCGTCTCCAACGGGGCGCCGCGGAAGTTAAAGCGGAGGCCGGTCGAGGTGTCGCGAGCGGGACGCTCGGGCGCCGCGGGGGCAGACTCCGAGGCGGGAGACGTGTCCGGGGCGGCGGCCACGGCCCGGGCGGGCAGGAGGGCTTCGCCCAACAACGTTAGGCTTAGGAGCAGGGGCAGGATGGGCTGGGTGTTCATTTTTTAAGCTGTTTCTCGCGTTGCTTCATCAGGCGTTTGAGGACTTCGGAGGCGTTAGCCGGCACTTCCACCGGGGCGTCATCGTTCCGCGACCGGGCCTCGGGCATCGGCGCGACAGAGGCGGTCCACTCGCCGCCTTCCACCCGCCTCAGGCGCTGCGCCACGGCCAGGGAGTAGCTGCGTTCCCCGGCGCGGAGTTCCACGGAGGAGGGAGTGACCGCGACCACGGTGAAATCGCCCAGGCGTCCCCCGGCGGCCGCCTCGCCCTTTAGGCGTAGATCAGTGCTGTGGAACACGGCGGCAGTGGCGGCGCCGAAGCCGACCACGCCCACCAAGGCGACCTCCTCGGTCCGCACGGGCTTCTCCTCCGGCGCGGCCCGAGTCCGCGCGCTGCGATTGGGGTTGAAGATGTTGCGCTCGGTGACGAGCGCGAAGGCCTCAAGGCTGCCGGCCGGGGCGGCGGTTCCCGTCGCCGCCAGCGCGCCGGCGGAGGCAGGAGCAGCCTCGAAGCCGCGCCGGCGTTCCGCGGCGCGGGAGCTCCAGATCAGCGCCACCGCGACGGTGAAAAGGGTCACGCGCTTCATCGGCGGCCTTCCAGCGGCGCGAGCCGCAAGCCGCTCACCAGCAGGCCGAGGGAGAGATTGCCTCCCGACTCATCCCGCGAGTTGAGCTCCAGGGAATCAATCCGCAGAGCGAGGGGCGATTTCTCGACCTCGTGCAGGAATCGCACGATCGCGGACAGCGGTCCAGTGACATCCACCCGACACTCTAGCAGCGAGTACTGGCTGGTTTGGCCCCGTTTCCACTGCGGCTTGATCGAAGCCACCTCCACCCCGCCCGCGCGGCCCCAGCGGTCAAAGGCGGTCAGCAGGTCCTGCTCCGCCTTGGCCGGATCCGTGGGCAGCGCCTCGCCTTGCATTTCCTGCCAAAGCCCGCGCATCCGCTCCCCGCGGACAACAGTGGACTCGCCCTCCGTGACCAACTTGCCCAGCCGCGCGATCTCAGCGCTCCGCGCCTTCCACGCTCCGGTCAGAGGACTGATGACCAAACCGTCCAGCAAGAGCAGGGCCAGCGCGACCCCAGCGAGGATCAGCAGTAAACGTTGTCGGTCCAAAGCGGATTTCTTCATGGCGTGGTCCCTCCGCTCCAGCGGAATTTGAAGGTGAACTGGGCCGGGGTCTTGCCGCGGATCTGCTCGATCTTGACCGCCTGAACCTCCCGCGACTGGCGAAGCAGGTCCTGCATGCGCAGGAGCGAGGCGTTGTCCCGGGCGGTGCCGGAGACCGTGACGTTGGTCTGCCCTTGGATCTCGAAGGACTTGGCCGTGACGGCCCCGGTCTCCGGGAAGCATTCGGTCACCTTGCGCAGGATCGAGAGGTTGCGGAACGAGGTGTCGTGCCAGGAACGGTGCTCGCGGATGCGGGCCTGGACGGTCTCGAGTTCCTTGACCGCGGGGGCCATCGCCTCCCAGCGCGAGCGGAGGGACCACAGCCGGTACTCCTGCCAGCCGAAGCCAAGGCCCGTCAGCAGGAGCAGAGCCGCCACCGCCGCGCCGGCCGTGGCGAGGCGCCGGGAACTGTACCGGGCGGCGAGCTGCGCCCAACGACTGGGACGGGGCGGCAGGAACTCAAGGCCCCCACCCTCCCCCACGGCCCACGCCCGCGCCAACCTTTCGACCAGTTCCTCGCCCGGAACGCGGCCCGGTCCGGCCTTCACCACCTCGACCCCGGCTTCGGCCGCCCATCCCTCCACTGCCGTCGCCAATGCCCCGGCCAAGGCCGGATCACCCTGCAACGCGAGCCGACGGAGGACCGGCCGCACCGCCTCCGGCACCTGCTGTAACGTGATGCGCAGCTCGCGCAGCAGCGCCGCCGAGTGCAGCACCCGTTCGCCCGCCTCCGACTCGATCGTCGCCTCGAGGGCGCGCCAAGCCACCACCGCTCCCTGCAGGCCGACGAGCAGGACCGCACCGTCGCCCTCGAGCCAAAGCGTGAACTGGCCTTCCGTCGCGGCGCCGAGCGCCCCGGACACTGCGGGCAAAGCCAGGGTGAAGCCCGCCGAGCGTAGCCCCGCGGCCCGCAGCACGAGGTCCAGCTTGTCTAACTGCGCCCGCGCCACCGCGAGGAGAGTCACTCGCCTTTCACCGCCCGCCTCCCACACCGAGCGCACGATCTGCAGTTCCTCGGGCGCGCTCGGGAAGCCGCGCTCCGCGGCCAATTGCAGGAAGCCGTCGAGATCGTCCCCGACCAGACCCGGCGGAACCGCCAACGAGAGAGTCATCACCCACGCGGGCGGGAGCGCGACCACCCCGTGCCGCTCCTTAGCTCCCGCGGCCTCCAATTGGTTCCGGATTTCCCGCCCGACCAGTTCAGGCTCGGGATGCAGCAGGTCGAGCGTCAGCGGCGCGCTAAACGCGCGCACCTCCAGCGGCGCGGATTTGCCGCGGCGGACCAGCGCGGCGCGCAGGTGGCCCGGCTCTAGGGCTAGGACCAGAAAGGAGGGGGGCGGGCGTTGGCTCATAGGCGATTGCGGGTCTCCCGCAGCAATTGGCGGGCGCTCGGGCCGAGGGCCCAGCCGCTGGCCGCGAAGTCTTGATGGTAAACGATCCGCGGGGTCGAACGGCTCGCGTCAAAGACGGTGCGCGTCCGGGCATAGCCCCGGCCCCCGCGGGCCGCGGCGACCACGTCCGCCGTGAACTGATAGGAACGATCCGTAATGTACGGCCCAGCGCGGGTGATCGCGCCGCGGCTCAGAACTTGCGTGAGCCAAGCGAAGGAGCCGCGCATCGCGTCGGGATTCGCCCGCCGATAGGCCACCAGCGCCGCGGCGTTCTCGGGCCCAATGCCCGGGATGCAGCCCAACACCACCTCGCACGCGGTGTTCACGTTGATCCGGCCGGTCACGGTCGAGCCCGAGCTGGTCGTCAACTCATCGCGGACCTGCGCCCATTCCTCCGCGGTGAACCGTCCCTCCACCATCAGTTCCGCGGGGCTGCGCAATTCCTGGCCGCCCAGCGCGCGCGCGATCTCCTGGGCGCGGCCGCCGCCCAGCCGGCCGAGCAGCTCCCGGAAGGCCGGGGACTGCCGGGCCTGCGTCGTGGCGACGTTCAGCCGCCGGGAGCCATCGGGCCGGGTGTTCGGCTCGCGGCTGTAAACCGTCACATACTCAAGGATCCCCGGCTGGATCAGCCCGTCCCCGTTATCGCGCGGCGCCGACTGGTCGCCATCGTTCTCGTTCTCATCGAGGATGCCGTTCCGGTTCACATCCTCACCCAGCAGGACGTCAAGCGTCGCGCCGTAAACCAGCCGCAGCTCGTCCACGGTCTCGAACGGCGCGCCCTTGTTCAGCCGCGGGGGATCGAGCAACCCGTAGGTGCTGTCGCCGCCGCCGCTTTGGCTGCGGGCACGCCACGCCACGATCGCGTCGACCAGCTCGGGCGTGATGCCTGGGAGCAGCTCCAACATCGAGCGCGGCGCAGAGTTGAGATTGACCTTGGAGGACTCGTCGACCAACCGGAAGACCGGCTGGTCGCCCGGACGCTGGTCCGGATCACGCCCCAGAAACCAGAAGGCCGCCCCCCCCACCGCGAGGGCCTCGGCTCGGTAATCCTCCGGATGCGGCACCACGCCGTTCAAGCCGAACTGGCCCAGCACGAAGGCCGCGTACCGTGTCCCCGCAAGCGCCGCCTGCCGGGCCTCGGTTTCCATCACCTGGTTGTCCGCCGCCCGCAGTTCCGCGGACATCTGGTCCGCCGAGTAAACGGCCAAGGCCACTAGGCCCAGGCAGACCCAGAGAACAATGATCATCACGGAGCCGCGGCGTCGCGCGGTCCCAGAGCGGGAATCGCGGCTCACGGCAGCGCGCCCTCCTCCTCCGCCGCCACCGTCGCGGTCGTCTTGACCAGCAGCGGCACCACGACCTCGTACGTGCCTGCGGGACCGCCCGCCGGATCACCGGCCAAGACGAGGCTAAAACGCAGCGCCCCGGGCAGGGTATCGGTCGCGGTCGAATCCCAAGCGTCGGTCCAGCCTAGGCCATCAAAATAGCTCAGCCCCGCGGACTCGACCCCGGACAGCACCAGTTCCTCCTCCGGAAATACCTCCTGGACCGGCAGCAGGTTACGGGTGACGGCCCGAATCAGGTCACGCCCGCTCCCGCCGGCGGCGGAGGGCACGAGGAAATACGCCACGCGCTGCTGATCCGCGAAGGGCGTCCACCCGTCGATGCGCCCGGTGTTGGTGCTCAGGTTGGGGGTCACCCGCTCCCCAATCGCATCCGTCATCGAACCGGAGAACGGGCTCGTCTGCAGGCCCTGTGCAAGGGAGGTCTCGCCACCCGGGAGCATCAAGCCGGCCAAATCGCGGCGCAGGATGCCCACCGCCCGCTGGACCCGCCGGTCCTCCTCGATCCGGAGGTGGGTGGTCTGGTGCAGCCGCAAGGCCCCGAAATAACTCGTCTGGATCACGATCAGCACGATCGACCCGACGACGATGCCGATCAGCAACTCGAGCAGCGTGAACCCCCTTGGAGCGCCGCCCTGGATTGGACGCCCGCGCCGCATCAGCCCTCCCCTCCGGTGGCGTTCTCCGCGGTGCCCGCCGCCGGCAGGAGCGTGGCTAAAGCGATTTCCTGCGCCGAACCGCGCACCGAAAAGGACACCGTGACCGTCGCCTGCTGCAGAGCATCCTCGGGCCAATTCTCCAACCGCACAGACCAAGGGTACTCAAACGGCCCCTCCCTCGCCACGCCACTGGAGGCGCCGGTCGCGAGCTGGCCCTCGGCTAGCAATTCGCCCAGCACCCGCTCTCCCACCCGCACGGCGGCCGCCTTGCGCTGACCGAGTTCACCCGCGCGGCTCGCCACGGCCATCGCCTCCATCGCCACCGGCACCACCAGGGCGATGAGCATCAGGGAGGCCAGCACCTCCACCAAAGTGAAGGCCCGCCGCACGGAACGCGGTTCAGGGACGCGCATCGGGAATCCGGATCTCATAACCAAGCCGGTTGGCCGTGAGCGCAATTTCCAGCGCGCTCCCCTCGTTCTGGCGAAGCACCACCCGGGGCGGGGCCGCGGGATCGGGAAAACCATCGGGGTTGAAGCGGATCGCCGGCCGGTCTCCGGCGAGACCGAGCCGCTCGTCGTCCTGCTCGGAAACCAGCTCAGGCCCGGTTACGGCCACCTCGACCCGCAGGCTCGGTTCGAGGGTGAACTCGAGTCGGCGCACCTCCCCGAGGCCACCAAAACCCGGCGCCGGCTCCACGCCATAGGCCAAGCGGACCGGATCAAACCAGACCACCACCGGCACCGCCTCGGTCGCCGCCTGGCTACGCGCGTAATGCAGAAGGGAGAGGACCCGTTGCGCCTCGCCGCTAAGCGCCCGCCCCCTGAAGAAAGCGGACATCCGCGGCGTCACCAGCGACGCCACGGTCAGCAGCAGCACCATCACCGCGATCAGCTCCACCAGCGTGAAGCCACGCCGCCCCGCGGGAGGCCGCGGGACGCGCAGAAGGCGATCGTGATGGAGGGCGCTCATCGCGCGGGCAGGCGGATCAATTCGCGGCCACTCGGCCGTTCACGAGGTCATCGGCAGTGTTCGCCTGGCCATCGGGACCGATGGAACGCAGGTCGTACCCGGAAGGGTTCACCCGGCCCGGGAACTCGTACAGGTAAGGGCGACCCCAGGGATCGGCCGGGATCTGGCTCTTCAGATAAGGCCCGCGCCAGTTGGTCACGTCCGCCGGCGCCACCACCAGCTGGTTAAGGCCGTCTTGACCCCGGGGATAGCTGCCGGTGTCCACCTCGAAGGCGTCCAGCGCCGTGCCGAAGGTCGAGATCTGGGTCTGCGCCGCCGTGACCCGCGCCTGCTCGGTGCGGCCCGTAAATTTCGGGAGCACCAGCGAGGCTAGGATGCCAAGGATCACGAGAACCAGCAGCAGTTCGACGAGCGTAAAGGCGCCGCGGCGGGCGCCCCGGAGGGCACGGGGGGGACGGGAGGTCATGGGTGAGGTCATTTGATGTGGTCCTGCAGGGAGAAGATTGGGATCACCATCCCGATGAAGATGGTGCCGATCAGCGCCGCGATGACGAAGAGCATCACCGGCTCCGCCAGGGCCACGACCGCCTTGAGCTGGCGGTCGAGGTCGCCCTCGGTCGTGTTCGCGATGCGCAGCAACTCGGCGTCCAGCTTGCCGCTCTCCTCGGCCACGGAGATCATCTCCACCACCGCCCCGGGGAAGAGGGCGCGGTTCTGGGCGAGGCTCTTGCCCAGCGCCTTGCCCTCCTTGACCCGGTCGATCGACTCCGCCACCGCGTCGACCAAAATCTGGTTGCCGATCGAGCGCCGCGCGACGTTGAGCGCGCTGATCAGGGGCACTCCCGCGCCCAGCAGGGTGCCCAGCATCCGGCAGAACCGGGCCATCGCGAATTGGGCCAGCAATGGGCCCAGCGCGGGCACGCGCAGAATCCAGCCTTCCCAAGCCCGGCGGCCGCGTGGGGAGCGAAACCAGTGCCGCGCCGAGATGGCCGCCACCGCCAGCCCGGCGGCCAGCAACAGCCCGTAGCCGCGCACAACATCGCTCACCCCCACGATCATCCGGGTGATTAAGGGCAGCTCCGCATTGAATCCTTGGAAAACTAGCTGGAACCGCGGAATGAAGAAGACCAGCAGGAAGATCAGCACACCTAGGGCCAGCACCAGTAGGATCGCCGGATACATCAGCGCCGTCGCCACCTTGCCTTTGAGCTCCTTTTCCCGGGCCTGGAAGTCCGCGATCTGGGCGAGCACCACATCGAGGAAACCACCGGCCTCCCCCGCCTCGACCATCGCGACATACACCCGCGGAAAGGTCTCGGGCGAACGCGCCATCGCGTCCGACAGCGGCATCCCGTCGATCACGAGGTCGTGCAACTCCTTCCACTTCACCTTGGCCGCCGGCTCCGCCGCCTCGCGGTGGATGATCACTAGGGCGCGGCTGAATGGCACCCCCGCCGCCAGCAGGCTCGAAAGCAGCCGCGTGAAGTTCTCCAAGGTTCGCGCGGAGATCTTGTTCCCGCCGCCGAAGGCGAGGCGCAACCCCGGACCCGCCCCCGCATCGGCGCCGCCGCCCACCGCACCAGTGGCCTCGCCCAAACGGACCGGACGCAGCGCCCGACCTTCCACCAACCGCAACGCCTCCTGCCGGTTCGGGGCCTCGATCAGCCCTTCGACCGCCACCCCATCCGACTGCAGGGCCTTGTAGGCGAACTGGGGCATCTTCGGATCAGGGGGCCGCCGGCGAATTCACCGCGCGAGGGTCCTCCTCATGGACCGTCGTCACACTCAGGATTTCCTCGATCGTGGTCTGGCCCTCGCGCACCAGCCGGCGACCATCTTCCGCGAGGGTAGTCATACCCGCCCGACGCGCCGCCTCGCGGATCACATCCGTGGAGGCGTTCTGGAGGATCAGCTGGCGGATTTCATTGCTGGTGTCCATCCACTCGAAGATCGCCTGCCGGCCGTGGAATCCCGTTTGCCGGCACTCGTGGCAACCCACCGCCCGGTAGATCGGGGTCTCGTTCGGGATGCCGATGTGGCCCCGGTACGCCCGCGCGGCCGGCGAGTCATCCACCGCCTTGCACTTCGGGCACAGCAACCGCACCAACCGCTGCGCCAGCACCGCCTCCAAGGACGAGGCCACTAAGTAGGGCTCCACGCCCATATCCACGAGCCGCGTCAACGCGCCCGGGGCATCGTTGGTGTGGAGGGTTGAGAAGACCAGGTGGCCCGTCAGCGAGGCCTGCACCGCGATCTGCGCCGTCTCCTGGTCGCGGATTTCTCCGATCAGGATCACGTCGGGATCGTGGCGCAAAATCGACCGGAGCCCCCGCGCGAAGGTCAGCCCGGTCTTCTCCGAGACCTGAATCTGGTTCACGCCCCGCAGCTGGTACTCAATCGGATCCTCAATGGTGACGATCTTTCGCTCCGCGTCGTTGATCTCCTGGAGGGCGGTGTAGAGTGTGGAGGTCTTGCCGCTGCCGGTAGGGCCCGTGACCAGCACGATGCCGTGGGGCAGCTCCAACACCCGGCGCAGGCAACGGTACTCGCGCTCGTGCATCCCGAGGTCGCGGACACCGCGCAGGGCCGCATTCTGCCGCAGCAGGCGCATCACCACCGCCTCGCCGTGCAGCATCGGGATGATCGAGACGCGGATGTCGACCTCGGCGGCCTCGATCCGGACCTTGATTCGGCCGTCCTGCGGCAGGCGCTTCTCCGCAATGTTCAGATGGCTGAGGATCTTCACCCGCGCCACAATCGCCGGCTGGAACTTCTTAATCTGCGCCGGCACCGGCACCTCCTGTAGCACGCCGTCGATCCGGTAGCGGATCCGCAACTCCTCCTCGAAGGGCTCTAGGTGGATGTCGGAGGCCCGCAGCTCGATCGCGTCCTTGAGGACCTGGTTGACGAAACGGATGATCGAGGCGTCCTCCGCCGCCTCGTCGAGATTGTTCCCGGCGGCCGCGTTCTCGTCGACCACCTGCAGGCCTCCCTCCTCCTCAATTGAACCGATGGTGTCGGCCCCCACCCCTAGCCGTTTCTTCATCTCCCTCTGGATCGCCTCCGACGGGGCCAGTACCGGTCGCAGGCGCAGTCCCGTCAGGGCCCGGAGCCCGTCCAACCCCTGAGGGTCGAACAGGCGGCTGGTCGCCACCTCGATCTGATGGTCAATCCGCCGCAACGGCAGCAGTTCGTCGCGGAGCAACAGGCGCGCCGGGAACAGCGCCAGCACCTGCTTGTCCGGCTCCAATTCGTCGAGCCGGGTGAACGGCACCCCATACTCGCGGGCCACCCAGCGCAGGACCGCCTCCTCCCCCGTTTCCGGCGCCCCGGGCTGGCGCAGATAGGCACGGGCGTCCGCCTCGGTGAGTTGGCGGGCGGCCACCATCCGGGCCAACGGCTCGGGCAGGGCGGCAGAGGGCGAGGAGACGGCAACCACGGCGAATCAGGGCAGCAGCCCGGCCATCACCGCCATCGCTTCCTGACGCATCGTGAGCACAGCGCGCAAGTCCTCCTGAGCGCGGGCGAGCTTTGCCTCGCTGTCCTTGCGCTGGTCGCGCAGGCGGTCCAACCGGGACTTGATCTCGGCATCGGGTAACTGGTCCCGCAGCGCATTCGCCAGCGCGGTCATCTCAGCGGAACCGCCGCCCAAGCGGGGGCCTCGCCGGCCACTCCCACCCTCCTCGCGGCCCACTCCGCCCGGGCCACCGCCGAGCCAAAGACCCGTCATTATTATCCCCAGACCGCCGGGGGCGCCGCGCCTCAGTTCCGCGACCTTACCGATGCGCTCGGCAATCAGCTTCCACTCCTCGTCGTCCTTGACTTCCATCCGTTCGCGCAAACCGGCCAGCATCCGGGCCTGCATCTCTTGCGGATTAAAGTCACCCCGGTACCCGCCGCGTTCACCGCCACCTTCGCCGCCCCAGCGGCGGCGATTCTCGCCCCCACCCGGGGAATTCTGGGCGGAAACGACGGGGGCCAGCAACAAGGCAACGACTAGCGGTAGCAGCGCCAGACGGATTAACGAGAAACCGGCTCGGAGATAGGTTTGGGTGCGCATCCGGATCAAACTGACGCAGCCCAGCGGACAGGGTTGCAGCACGCCAAGGCTGCCGTGCTAAACGCCCCAAGCCGCGCATCCCTTGCCCAAAAGCCAGGTGTCAGACGAGCAAATTTTGCCCACTGGAGAGTTGGGAACAGCCATGGAGTTCGTTCCGGCCGGATGGAGGCGGCGCCCCAATCTGCCGAGGTAGCAGGACCTGAGGGGGGCCGACAAAGTACGGTCCCCGCGACCGTGCTAATCCATGCTGTCGGCCCCGCCTCCGCGGGCTTTGGGGTCGATGACTTCGCCGGGGATCCGGAACTCGAGATGTTCCGCGGGAACACCTTCCTCGCCGAAAATAGGGACTGGAATGGCGCCCGCCAAGTGGCCGCGCTTTCTGCCAACGTCGGTGCGTGCGCACTGCCCCTTCACGGCAGCAAGGACGTCTTCCCACTGCTGACCCTACCGCCTGCCAAGGACACGGCTCAGGCGACCGGAATGAACCATCGCGGGGGCTCCGCCCTCATCGAGGTCTGCAAGATTCGCTGCCCCGCGACCTTGCCGCGGGCAGCGGCTGACCGGATCACGCCGCGGATCCGGTCAGCGCACCGCGCACCGTCAGGAGGCGACGAAAACGCCCCCGCCAACCCTCTGCGTCCCCGCGGTCGGCCGCCCCGCGGGGTTCGCCAACACCACGCCTACGACCGGAAGCTGCTCAGCCAGCCCCCTGCTCGTCTGCGGGTGAAATCCTCCGGCGTCCTCATCGCCCCCGGGGGCATTCCGGCCCGCCGCTATGGTGACCCAAGTAGCCAGCACGGCGCCCGTGCCTAACCCGAGGAGTAGGATTGTCATCGTTTGTTGAAGTTTAGGCGACCCATACCCGCACGGTTCGGCCCTCACAGCGCCCACCGAAAGGGTAACCACCGCCACCAACAAACTCTTTACTCGGGTTTCTAATTATGCAACTTAAAAATGAATGACTCGTCCGAAAACAATCCCTGAACTACGCTCGGAAATCCAGGCATCAGCCAAACTCCAAGCCGAGTCTCAAAGCGCCATTGCGTCGTGTTTGGGCCTCAATCAAGCCACGGTGTCCCGCATCCTCCGAGGGCAGTTTAAACGCCGCTCCAAGGCGGTCGATAAAGTCCTAACATATGCAAAAATTATCTGCATCACTGATTCCCCCTTGACCCCTTTTGAGATCAAAGTGACGCAGCTTGAAAAACTGGCGGCCGTCCGCTCCCCGAACGGCCGCCACGCCGCCAAGTTGATCCGCCTCGCGGCTGAACTGGTGGAATCCAGCCTGCCGCCTGCGGAAGGGGAATCGATGCCCGCAGCGCCGACCGCCAGCTGAGTCCCGCGCGAGCTACCACCGGTCGGGCAAAGGGTTCCAGCGGCTTACCGCTGCACCCAAAAGCCCGCCTAAAAATGAACCTAAGCCGTTGCAAGACAGATCTATGGCGGATGAGACCCGTTCCGGCAGCCAGATCTGGCCCGTTTCGATGATCAGGCTAAGGAGCAGCCCGCCGCCGAGAACGCCCAGCCAGCGAAGAGCGAGTCCGCCCTGCCCGCCAGCCAGCCACGCCAGTAATCCCACAGGCAAAAAGCCTAGAATATTCACTATCGTATCTCGAGCGTCCCGGCGCCAGACCTCGGCGAGTTCCCAGCTCCCGGCCAGTGGTAGCTTGAGCGGCACCGCGTAGACCCTCGGCAGTTCCAGCCAGACGCCCGGAACTCTGCCGCCCGCCATCCGTCCGCGCCCCTCGCTCAGGGCAAAGAAAGTCGCCATTCCTCCGGCCGGAACCCATTCACCCGGCTGCCGGCGCTCCCACTCGCGGTGCCGTTCCTCGACCTGCTCGGCAGTCCGCGGGCCGCGCCCCACCCCCAGGCTGCGAAGTTCGCCGCGCCATCCCCGCTTCCCCTCCGGCGCATCTCCCAGCACCCATCGCCCCCGCCACGCCTCGGGATCTACCCGAAACTCGGCCGACCGGCGGCGCAGCACGCCATCGATGTAGATCCGGGTTTCATTCTCCCCCAAGACCAGCGTGACCAGATGCGGCCGCCCGTCCGCCAGCGTCGTCCCGATCTCCCGGATACCCCGCGGGGCGCCTGGCGAGGGGATCCTCATTAGTAGGTCCGACTTCCACTGGCAGACCGCCAATTTGGCCGGCAAACGACCCTCGTAGAGCGTCAACACGTGCTGCAGCCCGGGCACCGCCTGCGGCGACGCAACTACTTCAAACTCGATCCAAATACCCCCGGGAGCGGCAGGTAGGATCTCCGACCGCATCGGCGGCACTAAAGCCAAGGAGGGCGGCTGAAAGACCAAGCCCGGCCCGTCTTGTCGCCACTGGACGCGGTTTTCCGGCCACGGCCTCCAAGGCCACCAACCGATTGCCAGGTAGGCGCAGGCGAGTAGACCAAGAGCCCACCAAGCCAGCCGGCGCAGTCGCGGGCCGAAAGCGGGGGTGAACTGCACCCCTCAATCCTCCCCGGCGCCCCGGCGAGGTCAAGCCGGTGGGCTCGGAGCCCGCCCGCGCAACTGGCGCAACGCCTCGTAGCACGCCACCCCGGCCGCCGTGCTCAAGTTCAGCGAACGGACCTCCGGGTGCGGCTGAGGCAAAGTAAGTCGACATCCCGACAGCTCCGCGTGCAGCCAATCCGGCGCCCCCGCACTCTCGCAGCCAAACACTAACCCGTCCCCATCCCGAAATGAAATATCCCAGAACACTCGCTCCCCGCGGGTGGTGAAGAGCCAGAGGCGCGCGGGTCCGTCGGGGCTGGCCCGGAACGCCGCCCAGTCCCGGTGTTCGCGATAATCGAGGTGGTGCCAGTAGTCCATTCCCGCCCGCCGCAGGTTGCGGTCGTTGATCACGAATCCAAGGGGATGGATCAGATGGAGGCGGGTGCGGGTGACGGCGCACATCCGGCCGATGTTGCCCGTGTTGGGCGCGATCTCCGGCTGGAAGAGGACGACGTGCAACATCCCGCGCCCTCAGCGGCGGCGCTTGAGGGCGGCCTCGACCTCCCGCTGGTGCGCGCGGGCCCGCAGGTCCTCCCGCCGGTCGAACTGCTTCTTCCCTGTGCATAGGGCCACCTCGACCTTTACTAGCGCGTCCTTGAAATAAATCCGCAGCGGCACCACCGCCCGTCCTCCGCCGGTCTCCAACGCGACCCGGATCTGCTCCAGTTGACGGCGGTGGAGCAGCAGCTTCCGGATCCGCTTGGCGTCGTGATTATGGATGTTGCCGAACGTGTACTGCTCGACGTGCGCATTGTGCAGCCACAGCTCGCCCTTCTCCACCCGCGCAAAGGCGTCGCTGATCTGCGCCCGCCCGGCCCGGATCGATTTCACCTCGGTGCCACGCAGCTGGATCCCCGCCTCGAAGCGCTCGTCGACGGAATAATCCCGCAGCGCCTTCGCGTTGCGGATCTCGGTGAAGCGCGGGGCGCCGGATGCTTTGGACGCGGCCATCGGGGGAGGAGGGGTACCGCGAGGACTTTGAAAAAAAAGGCGGCGCCGACAAGGTCGCGCCGCCAAGGGATGAGATTCGGGAGGAGCGTCAGGACGCCAGCTCGAAACTGATCTTCCCTTCAATGACCTCGCGCAGCGCGACGTCCTCAGGAGAGAGCTTCTCGAGCGACTCAACCAACGGACGATTGCCCCGCTTGAGCTGCTTCACGCGGCGTGACACCACGTTGATGAGTACGTTTGGATCCGGGATGGATTTGACGGCTTCCTTGATATAATCGTCGCGCATAGTAGGGATCGAATGAAAAACCGGTAACCTGCAAGAGCAGCAGCGTACCCACAGAGGGTCAAGGGCGAATTCCCCAGACCGCGCCTCCGCTCAAGATTCACGCAAGCTGAGGTCGACCATTAGGTCCACCGCGATCTGCTCCAAGTCCGCCCGCAGCGCCACCAGCGGGACCGTGGCGGGCACCCGGATACTGACGCGAGCTTGGAAAAGAGTGCCACCGCCCATTGGGGCGCCTTCCCGGGCAGATGAGAACTCCTCCACGTTGGCCCCATGGCGCGCGAACACCGCGGACACCGCCCGCACGATTCCCGGGCGGTCGTGCCCGACCAACTCCACCACCGCCAGCCTCCCCTCCCCCGAGGCGGCGGCTCCGGAGGCGGGGACTCCCACCGGTTGTTCCGCCTGCACCACCACGGAGAGACCCTCCGCGCCCAGACCCACCAAAGCGGCTTCCAATGCCAACCGGCGCGCCCCGGGCGCCTCGACGCGTACGATCCCAGCGAAGCGTCCGCCCAGCCGGCACATCCGACTTTCCAGCCAGTTGCCTCCGTGGTCCGCCACCCTCTTGGCCACCGCTTCCACCAATCCGGGCCGGTCCTCCCCAATCAAGGACATTACCAGAGTTTCGATCATCATCTAGCCGGTCCGAGCCAAGCCTCACTCCTCGAGCTCCACATTCCAGTACGCGACGTCGAGGAAGTCGCGCCATTGCTCCCGCCGCCGGCCGCCGAGGGCGAGCGCGATGACGGGACGCCACTTCGGCCGCACCGGGCGGCGGATGAGCCGCATACCCGCCTCGTGCGGCAGCCGATTGGCCTTGCGGGTGTTGCACTTGATGCAGGAGCAGACAATGTTTTCCCATGTCGTCTTCCCGCCTTGATCGCGCGGAATCACGTGGTCCAGATTCAGCTGCTCTCGCGGCAAGATGCGCGAGCAGTATTGGCAGGTGTCCTTATCCCGTCCGAAAACGTTACTCCGAGTCAGCTTCAATTCCTTGCACGGAAGCTGGTCGAACACCGTAAGCAGGATAACTTTGGGCAGCAGAATGAGACGGTGCGGGGTGCGCACCGCCTCCTGCGGGAGAACCGGGGGGTTCAACGCGGAGAAGTCGATCCAATCCAGCATGGAGAAGGTGCGGTAATCATCCTCCTGCTGCAGCACCACCTGCGCCTGACCGCGGGCCAGCAAACCGAAGGCACGGCGAGCGACGACGATGTTGATCGCCTGCCAGAGGCGATTCAACACCAACACGGGCTGCTCAAGCGCGGCATCCATTCAGCGCGACGGCTGTAGCGACGCGCCGCCCCGGCTGTCAAGGCACGCCAACGGGATCCGGACGGAAAACACCTCCGGCCCTCCTTCGTTACGACTCATACTCGCTGCGCCCTATCGCCAAAGTGCGCTCAAGAAGCTCGCACCGCCGGGCTTAAAGACCGGAGACGGTGCGATCTACGGCGGGGCGCTCATGCCACAAGGCGCCGCCACACCGGGTAAGCCGCGCGAACGCGAGGGGAATCCCCGATCTGGCACCCAAGCTCCCGGGCGTTTTGACCATGGAAAAAAGGCTCCCCGAGCCGCCCCTCCTCCGGAGCCGAGAGCCCGGCGCCGGCATTCTCTAACTCCATTTCCAGGCCGCCATCGCGCCCGCAGATCCGCAGGTCGGAACGCGTCCCCGGTTCCGCGAACCAGACCGCCTTGGCGAGCAAGCAGGGACAAGCATCGTCCACGGCCTGGCGGGGCAGAACCCATTGTTCGCCCGGCAAGCCCACGACTTCCCAATTCCAATCTGCCACCTCCTCCACCCAACCCGGCACGAGCGACAAGCGCGTCCAGCCACGGACGCAGTTCCACTGTCTCGCGCGGTCCCGGATCCGCGTCTCCGAGGGCGCGTTCCAACTGCTCGAACCGCTCGACCGCGCATCAGAGCGAGAGCAGCGATGGTTGGCCACGAGCGAGCGAGCGATTGAGGGCCTGCGGCGGCACCGGCGGTGAGCGCAGCTTCTGCAGCGCGTTGATGAACCAGCTTCTTGGAATCATAAGATCCAGCACCACCAGTTCAAACTCGAGCCGTTGGGCGGCGTCACAAGCGGGCACCTCGCCCGCGCTCACCCGAACAACTTAAAACCCGGGATCAGGTTAATGAACGCCTCGAGCAACTGGCGCACCGCGATATGATCCACGGCAATCCGGATGCGGCGCGGCGTCTCCGCCCCTGGCGGAGCGAACCTACTGCCCGCCACCCGCGCGGCATCCTCGATGGGGTTGGGTTCATTCCGCCCCCCCTGGAGGAAAAAAATTTCACGATCGCCATCACCGACTGGGTTGAAAGTCAGGGATTTTCCATCCAAACGAAAAGGGACACTCCGCCGATGCCGTATGCTCAAAGGCTCAAGACCTTTTTAGGTTAAGGTGGGCGCCATCCCCGGGTCTTCTGTCTTCCGATTTACGGCCTGACATTGCTCCCGTGGACTTCGGCTCCCGATTGAATCCTAAGGCAACGAGCTGTTATTGAAAGCACCTCGCACACCGCAGAGTGTCAGAAGGACCCTTAAGACCCCCGACCTTTCGGTCAACGGCGAACTCCGGCGGCTCAGTTGGCCAGAATGTTGTCGCCGAGATGCTGCAGGATCAGCTCCTGCACAGTGGCGAGGAAAAGGAAGCACGCCATCGCCTTTTGGCCGCCAAGCTCGAATGGCCCCGCCTGCAAGTCGCCACTCTCCAGCGCGTCGTCCCCCCACGCCCGGAGGTACGATTCCCGGAGGCGCAGGCGGAGGACCGCGCAGGCGCGGAGGATCATCTCGGCGTTTTCCGCGTCGAAGGCCACGATCCCCTCGCGAAAAAAGACCTCGTCGAACAACGCCAGAAGGGCTCGCACTTCGGTCGCCTCCGCGGCGACCAGCTCCCCGAGCCAGGCACCTTGGAGATCCGGGTCGGCATCCGGAGGCACGATGACCCCAGGGGCCGCGACTGAGGGCGTTTCGCCAAGCGCCCGGATCACGTCGAGGAGCGGCGCCACCACCGGCACCGCCAATTTGACCTCAATACGCTTCATCAGCTTCGACGACCGCGGAAAGGTGCCACTGCTGCAACGTGAAAGCATACGCTTCGGCCTTTTCCCGCAGGCCCATCCACACCACGGAACGCCCCTGCTCGTGGACCTCCAGCATCTTCCGCCGAGCTGTCAACTCATCGAAGCCCAGCACCTTCCTAAACACGAGGACCACGTAGGACATAAGGTTGACCGGATCGTTGAGCACGACCACGCGCCAGCGCCCCACAGTCGCGACCCGCTGGGCCTCCTCCGGCAACACCTGAGTCTTGCCGCCGCTCACGGTCCCGGGTGTCCGCCCCGACCCCGACCCGCAAAGGAAACTTTCGCTCGACGGGGCGCCCGGAGAAAAGCGCGCGGGCGCAAACTTATTCTCAAATTGAACACTTCGGGATAGGGAGTTGCGCGCTGGTGGACCCTACTGGTCCGCAATGCCACAGAGGAGAAACGAATTTGGATTGCTGTTGGTTGCCACAACTTCGAGCGCTGGGTTGAACCCTCGAAAGGACCCGATGAGACTCCAACCAAACACCCTTGGTTACTGTTTCGGAGGCAACCGGCGGAGACGGAAAAAGCAAGGTGATACCACTGGGATAAGGTTGCCCCGATTTGACGGACACGGGGATGGGCGAAAAAACGACCATCCAAATGACGACAAAGAGTTCAGGCGGCGCACGACCTGGCGGGAATTGATCCAGCAAGTCTGGGGTGCGGACCCGCTCCAATGCCCACTCTGCTCCGGCCGCCTGCGCCCCATCGCCGTCACCGAGGCCACGGCCGAGATCGCGGCAATCCTCGCACCGCTCGGCGTGGCCCGGCCCCGCGAGCGCCCCTTTGCCCTCGGTCCGCCCCGGCCGGAAGTCGCCGTCCTCATCGACGCCGCGACGGGCGATTATCACGCCCTCGACCCGCCGGATTTCCCGCCCGGGCTGCCGTATCCGCGGCCACGCGACGAGCCGATCCGGTTCCGGGCCGAAGTGATGGATCCGGGCGAGGACTTCGACCAAACGGGCTTGGAGCTGCCGGCGGCGCCGCAAGTCACGCTGGCGGACTCCGGGCAGGGCGAACTGTTCGGCGACGACTATTCCCAGCCCGATGCCGCCGACTCCGAGCCGGTTTTCTGGCCGGCAGCCGATGGGCAGGCCTCGCCAGACGACGACTTCGTTCAAGCCGACGCCGCGGAGTCGCTTTGAAGCCTCGCTGCTTGACAGCGAGCGGCCGGAGGCGTGTCTCTTACCATCATGATGGACACGACAAGCATCCGAAGATTCGCCCGCATGACATCTGAACCCGAAGTATTGCTGAGTTTTCATCGAGATATCTCCGTTGACCGGCTTTTCGCGCCGCTGACTGGTCAGGCGGACTCGAAAGTTGGGGGACTACAGGGGTCCGACTCCGTTTTTAATCGGCACCCTCCCCTTAAACCCTCCCGAATCCGATCCCCCTTAAGATCCAGTTTCCTTTCAGCGGCGAAGTCTCGATCGAAGTCCGCCGCGGCAACGACTGCTCGATTCTCGACACCAAGAGCCCCAATCTGACCTATCATCCCGCGCGGCTTTCGATGGTAAAGGTCGAAGGCGCATTCACGCCGCTCGACCGCATCGGCCAGCTCACTATGCGCAATCTGGACATCACCGAATCGCGCGAAAAACTCATCGTCTACGCCAAGGGCGGGCTGTTGGGCCCGACCGGCATGATCGTTCCGCAACTCGAGGGGTAGCAGGTGCGCGAACTTCCATTCGCCTTGCCGCCGACCGTCTCCAACGGCGCGCCGCCCGTGTGGACCGGCGACGGTTTCGATATCGGCGGCGAACGGCATTCCATAGCCTGCTACTGGGCCGAAGCGCTCGGCTGGACCGATGAGCTTACGGCGTTTCACGAAAACGAAACCGGCGAACATCACTACATCGATAGAGCCTCGCGGCAGCATGCACTGAATGCGATCAAGCGACACGTGACCGCAAAGGATCCGGTCATCATGGACATCGGCTGCAGTTCGGGTTTCATCATCGCCGATCTTCGCCGCGAATTGCCGAACGCCCGCGTTCTCGGCAGCGACGTTGTGCTCGGTCCGCTTCAGGCGCTGGCGAAGAAGTATCCCGACCTGCCGCTGCTGCAGTTCGATCTGACTGATTGCCCGGTGCCGTCCAATTCGCTGGACGCGATCACTTTGTTGAATGTGCTCGAACACATCGAAAAACACGAACTGGCCGCGGAGCATGTTTTCCGTATTTTAAAACCGGGCGGGCTCGCGGTGATCGAACTCCCCGCGGGACCGGAGTTGTACGATGTGTACGACAAGCAGTTGCTGCACTATCGCCGCTACAAGCTGCCGGAGTTGAAGGCGATGCTCGAAGGCGTGGGATTTGAAATCGCCGGCGCGTCGCATCTCGGCTTCCTTCTCTACCCGGCCTTTGCTTTCGTCAAGAAGCGCAACCAGAAGTACCTGAGCCTGCCCGAAGAAGAGCAGCGCAAGATCGTCAAGGGCAACATTCAGACGATGAGTTTTTCACCGCTGATGAACGGCATCATGGCCATTGAAGAGGCGCTGCGGTACTCGCTTCCCTTCCCGGCCGGCATCCGGTGTCTTGCGCTGGCGCGCAAGCCCGGGCGCGTCGGAGCGTAGCCACACTACGCTTATATGCAGTGGTGCCACCTCCGAAACTCGCCAGTTTTTTAACCGATTTTCGTTCGCAGCGGTCACTTTCTGAGCGAAACGCTGTCCTTCTGGAGCCTATTTTGGGCGATTTGGAACGGCTTGCGAGCGGGTTGCGGCTCGGAGACGGGCGTCGGGGCCTCCTGGGCCTCCGGCGTTGGATGCTCTCGGACCTCTTGAGTTCCTAACTCTATCATTTCATTGAGAACTTCGGACGCTTTGTGCTTCCCCGGATAATTCGGACACGCGTTGAGCGTATTGATGGTAGGTTAGCTGAGAGAAGATTCGTAGTCGAGTGGGCTTTGATAACCAAGCGACGAGTGGCGGCGGGAGCGGTTATAGAGTGACTTGATGTAATCAAATATCGCGGTGCGGGCGTCGGCCCGCGTGACGAAGCGTCGACGGTGGACGAGTTCGTTCTTCAAGCTGCTCCAGAACGCTTCCATGGCGGCGTTGTCGTAGCAGTTACCCTGCGGCTCATGGAGGCGACGAGGCCGTGGTCGGCGAGTGCCCCACGGTAATCGGCGCTGGCATACTGCACCCCGCGGTCGGAGTGATGGATCAGACCCGGGGAAGGTTTGCGTTGCCGCAATGCCATCATCAACGCGGCCAACGGTACCGCCGTGTCGAGCGTCGCCCCCATGGCCCAGCCGAGCACCCGCTTGCTGCAAGCGTCGATGACGACGGCGAGGTAGAGCCAGCCGGCGGCGGTGGGCAGGTAGGTGATGTCGGTCTGCCAGACTTGGTCGCGGGCCGTGATCGTCTGGATCTCGGCGAGACGGTTGGGCGCGATCGGGTCGTCGTGGTCGCTCTGAGTGGTCTGGGGTCGGTAGCGCTTGAGCGGACGGCCGCACAGGCCTTCCTCCTTCATCAGGCGCGCCACCCGGACTTTGCCGACCGGCTCGTGTTGGTCCCGCAATTCGACTGTCATGCGCGGATAGCCATAGGTCTGGCGGGAAGCGTCGAAGGCTGCCCTCAGCTTGGGCCTCAGGGCGTCGCCGCGCCGTTCGCGGACGTTACGCCGGCCTGCGGCCTGGGCGTGATAGCCGCTGCGGGACACGGCCATCACCGCAGACAACCGCGTGATGGGATGGTCGTTCTTCATGGTCTGGATCAGCGCGAACCGCTCCCTGATAGGACGCTGAAGATGCCCACCGTTTTTTTAGAATCTCGCAGCGCATCTGAAGCTCGTGGTTCTCGCGGCGCAGGCGGCGCAACTCAGCTTCGGGACTCTCGGTGGCAACGCCGCGTCCGCAGGCTGTTTGGGGTAATTTTAAAGTGTTCGGCTACCTCAGTCTGGGATTGGCCAGTGCTCGCCTGATAGGCGAGCACCTCGCGTTTGAACTCTGCACTGTAGGATGGCTTGGTCTTTGGCACGGGGATCGGTTCCTTGTGGTTTGCTCCACGCCCGCTGCCTACAAAACGGGGGTAACTTCACCTTGTGGCAACCTACGGAGGCTCTTTGGGCCGATATCCGATTTCGCAGGGATCATTGAACGGAATTGAATTGTCGGCGGGCATGCTGCCGTCCTCCCGCTAGGTCGTGGCATGGGAAAGAAATGACGCGCGAGGTGCGTCAGCTCGACCCCGTGCCGGTCTGCTGATCCCGGCGCAGCGGCTTCAACCCCGCGGGCTGATGTTTCCGGCCAGAGCGGCCCGCGCGGCGGCTGCCTCCCGGCGCAGCTTCGCGTACCGTTCGGCGCGCGGCGGCTCGGCGACCTCCCGCGCCAGCGCCTCAAGCACGGCCAGCAGCGCGTCCTCGCGGGTGTAGTCCAGCGCGGTCTCGCCGGCGGCGAGCGCCGCCGGTTGGCCCTCGGCGGCGGCGATTCTCCGCACCGCGGTGGCCAGCTCCGGGACCGCAAGACCCCGTGTACGGACCAGATGCCGCAGCACCGCGGTGTCCAGCGGCGCGCCCGCCTGATCCGCCGCCGCCGCCGCGAGCGTAGCCGTCGCCGGCGTGACCCTCTCCGGGCCGGAGACCAGCGGTCCGAGTCCGCGCGCCCAGACGACCGCCGCGGGATCGCCCCGCTGGCTTCCACGCACGACGAGGAGGGCAAGCAGCTGGGCGATCGCATCGCGGTCCACCCCGGTCTCGGCCCCCCATTCCAAAAGCGCCGCCGCCGTCGCGCCCAGATCGGCCTTTGCGGCCGTTGGCGAGGTGACTACGCGCGGAAAGAGCAGCTTCATCTGCATCAAGGCGGCGGGGTCGGCCGCGTTCTGGGATTCGGCCGGATTATATAGCCGGAAGCCGAGATTGCGGGAGTAGCGCGCGACGCTCGCGTCGCTGGTGGAAGCGCCGGCGAGCTCCGTTCCGCGCCGCAGTGCCTCCCGCAGGAGGGAGGGCTCGTCTCCGGTCGGGCCGGAGACCCTCCGCGCAAGCAGCAGGCGGAGGAGGTCCTCGCGCCGCGCCGTGGTGGTATCGAGACCCTCCTGCAGACGCCCCAGGGAATCGGCCGGCACCCCCGTTAGCGCGGCGCGCTCGATCAGCCAGAAGCGGAAGCGCTGGTACCAAGCCTCGAAGGCGGGCCCGGCGGGCGGGCGCGCTACCCGCGCCATTGTTTCCATGAGTTTTCCGAGGTCGGCTGGCGGCAGATTCGCGGCCGCGTCGTTGACCAAGCCCAAGGCGCTGAAGAACGACGGTCGGTCGCCACGGATGGCGCGGTAACCCGTGCCCGCCAGCGCGCCGACAGCCGAGACGGCGTAGATGCCCGCAGCGGTCTCGCCGCGCCCCGCACGGGCCAGGAGACGGGCGAACTGGATGCGCTGATAGTCGCTTGGCGCTCCTCCCCCGGCCCGCAGGGCGGTTTCGGCGGCAGGCAGAAGGGTCTCGGCGGCCGCGGGCGTGGCATGCCCGGCGAGTTCGAGCCAGAGAAGCACTTCCCGGCGGTCCGCGCGCCCGCCCGCCATCAGCCCGCCGATCCGGGCCAGCTCGGCCTCGAGACGCCCTTGCCGAACGATCGATCCGGCCAGCAACGCGACCAGCTGGAACTGCTCGTCGGCCTCCGTCGCGGCGGGGTCAAGCGTCCGCACCGCCGCCTCAAGTTCGGGCAACACAAACGGCCGCGTAACCAGACGGTCCCACAACCGCAGGGGCCGTCCTGGTTCGCCCGGCTCAGGACGGTCAGACTCCAGCCAAGTGAGCAGGTTACTGCGGAAACGGTCCGTCGCGGCCTCCGGGGTCGGGGGCAAGGAGGCAGGTAGCGGAAGGTCGACGAAAGACACGGGATCGATCGTGGGCACGCCCGACTGCGCCAGTTGGTAGGGCAGTCCCGGCGGCGATCCCGAGGGGGTGAGCAGCTGGAGGAGGCCGCGGAGGGCGGTGCGGGCCCGGGCTGGATCGGGATCCTCGACCGCCAGGGAGGCGATGTCCCGGGCCATCCGGGGGGAGCGCAATCCGAAGACTCCGGCGACCGGCTCGGAGGTGGGATCCGCGCGGGAGCGGCCGCCGGCGGCCCGCAGCGCGTTGACCGGATGGTCCAAGCTGCGCCAAAGGGCGGAGATGCGCGCGCGGTGCCGTTCCGCATCGACGCCCGCGGCCGCGAGACTTTCCAGCGCGGCGATCTCCCCGGCGGTGTCGCCGGTCTGCGCGAGGAGGGGGGGGAGCGCCTCAAGCGCCGGGCGGAAGGCCGGCTGGCGCGCCAGCACGGTTTGCAGCCAAGCGATCTGCGCTCGCGCCGATCCGGCGGACTCCGCGGTGCGCAGGGCGAGGGCGGTCGCGAAGAGGGTCGGGGTCCAGCCGGCCCGCGCTCGTTGCTGCAAGTCCGCGGACAGCTCCTCCCTCCGGCCGGGCGGCAGACCGCCAGCGAGCGAGGCGAAGTATTGTCTTAAGCGATACAACGCGGAGGGCGCGGGCGCGGCGGGATCGAGCTGCGCGAGCTCGCGCAGCGCGCCGTCGACGATCTCCCGGACGTTCGGCGGGGCGTCCCCGCCGGCGCCGGAGAACAGTCCGCCGGGCAGCGCGTCCGGATGGGCTTCCATCAGCAGCCGGTCGAGCGCGGAGACGAGGCCACGGTTGCCGGGATGCAGGGAACGCAGGGCGAGGGCGCCTGCGCCGGTCCAGGAGCCGTTGTAGATCCGGAGTCCGGAGGGGGATCGGGCGGCACGCTGGAAGCGGTCGCGCAGCGCGGCCGACAGTCGTTCCGCGCCGGCCGGTTCGAGCGGCGTCGCGAGCACCGACCCAAGGGCGCCGAACAACGGGTACCAATAGGGCAGCAGGGGTGCGGCCTGAAGGTAGCGCAGCATGAGCGGCAGGCGCTCCGCCGGCCGCAACGAGGAGAAGACGTAGTCGAGGTCGAGCGAGGCAAGCTGGCGGGAGTCCAGTGCCGCCACCGCCGCCGCCAATGACTCCGGAGTGAACAGCGGTCGCCCCGCGGCTTCCTCGAGAGCGTGGAGACCCGACCTTTCCGCGCCGGCCCGGAACAGGTCGGCGCCGGAGGAAGCCGCGATGAGCTCGCGGGCCAGCGCAGGGGTCGCGTCGACGAGGGCGGCGATTTCCCGCGCCACACCCTCGTGGAGCGCCCGTGGCAGCTTGCGGCGGGCCACGGCGGCGATGTGAGCGAGCGAGTCGGACGCCCCGCCCGGGCTCGTCACCACCGCGCTCCCGGCGGTCGCCGTGCG
>Ga0194115_10002070_pt1 | contig 24467 bp, 22 predicted proteins | sample TA2MahsurfametaG_3_FD_148656 | JGI IMG/M metagenome (GOLD analysis project Ga0194115, IMG submission 148656) | Freshwater microbial communities from Lake Tanganyika, Tanzania - TA2015002 Mahale S4 surface | ecosystem: Environmental > Aquatic > Freshwater > Lake | place: Tanzania: Lake... | reverse complement strand
TACATCTGTACCAATATGTCGGTAGAATTTTAGCGCGAAATCAAGTGGCGGGAAAAAAATTCGTGCATTGCCGGCTCATTTTGGGGTGCTTGGATATCGGTTAAACACGGTGAGAAAGCATTGCACGTCAATGCGTCTGTTCTCCGTTCGTCGAAGTGTAGGAAGGTACATACCATACAAACATCAGGTGCCGCAAAATCCGAAACATGAGCGTTCAAAGGAACCGTTTCACAGAGGGGACGCTCCATTTCATCCTCCCATCATTGTATTTGAGAATAACGCTTTAGAAGGTCAAAACTAATAGAAAATGGAAGGTCCAACTTCGACGGACGTAAAGTCTGGTGGTGGACCGAAGAAGAATTCTGGAAGGGGTGGCGGCCGGAACCGAAACCCAAGAAGTAAACGTCCTAGTGCTAATCCTGTCGAACCACATACGTCGGCAACACAAAACAATGGTTCCCGTTCAGAACCTCATACTTCAGAAAGAGGAAATCATTCAACATCAGGGGCCAGAAATAAGAAACCTGAAGGAAGGCGTAATAACAACAAGTCCGAATCTGGGCATCGACCACAATCCAATGGTCAGGACCATCAACGTGACTCCGTCAATCCAGTCCGACAGTCTGCACCATCATCGGGAAGAACTAACAAGGGCAAACCTAAAAACGACAATGCCAAAATTATGTATCCTGAACATTTACCTCTAAACGAATGCCTGACTCGATACAATACCAAGGACCCGAACATCATTCGTGGGACTTTACGTGTGCTACCTGCTCGGGATGCTGCATCCTTTTGTTCCTGCGATCGTGGGAGTCAGACCAAGGACGTCCTGATTGCAGGACCTCTTGAACGTAATCGAGCATTGGATGGAGATCAGGTTTTTGTCGAGTTGCTTCCCCTAGACGAATGCACCAAAAATGACCAAACAGATACCCAGAATTTGGCCGTGCCGTCGAGTCCTCCAGATGATGATTCTGAAGAGGCAGGAGACGAGGTCGAAGATTACGGAGATGCAGAAGACGAAGTCGAAGATTCTGTAGACGCAGGGGACGAAGTCGAAGAAACATGGTGGCAGGATGATGAAGTACAGGTCAGCTTGTGGGATCCAGTTGTTCCTATTCAGAGGAAGCAGGGTATTCCCAAGCCGACATCGTCTGATGGCGGCAGCGCGGGGCAACGACAAGGCCGTGTCGTCTGTATCGTACCTCCCAAAGACTTTGGCTCGGAAATCAATCCGACACGTACTGCGACAGCCACAGTGTCGCGTCGGATTGTTGGTACCCTGAAGCGACTTCAAAGTGGCACCACTCTCCTTACTCCAACGAAGAAGTCTCTACCACAGTTCATGGTTAGCAAGGCAGATTTGGAAAAACATAAGGATAGTCCGCCTGATGCCCTCTTTTCTGCCAGGTATATGGGAAACTGGCAACCGAACTGCAAGTGGCCTCCTTGTGAGGATTTGGTTCAGTTTGGACAGTCTTTCAGTGTCGAAGATGAGACTACTGCCCTGTTGATTGAAAATCAGGTAGATCACGGCGAGTTTCCGCCTGCTGTTTTGGACGAGTGTCAAAATGTCGTCGCATCGGGTGAGTATGGGAATGGAACAGAATCAGGATGGAAACCAACGCCGGAAATGTATGCCGGACGTAGAGATTTGCGCCATAGACGTATCTTCACCATTGATCCAACTACCGCGAAAGACCTGGATGATGCTCTGCATATTCAGGAATTGGAGAATGGAGAAATTGAACTGGGAGTCCACATTGCTGATGTATCGCATTTCGTTCTCCCGAATTCCGAAATCGATTTTGAGGCCCAGAAGCGTTGTACGACCGTGTACTTGGTGGACCGAGGTAAGTGCCTTGTGGTTCGTTTACCTGCAGGGTTCAATATACATCAACAATTTATGCTCATTCCGCCTTGATCCATAGTTTTGCCCATGCTACCTCGTCCTCTATGTGAAATCGCTTGTAGTTTGAACGAAAATGTTGAACGTTTGGCGTTTTCTTGTGTGTGGCGAATGAAGAAGGACGGGAGCCTTGTGAAGGGACATGACGTATGGTACGGGCGCAGCGTCATCAAGTCTTGCGCCAGACTCGACTATGCCACGGCACAGAACATTATCGATCTGAAGGTGGCTGTTGGGGAAAATGAGGTCAGTGAAGAGTTTTGGCCAACTAGCAGACGGCCTACAGGCAAGCACACAATCGAAGAAGTCGCTGCGGATGTGCGCTTGATGCATCAAGTTGGTATGGCACGTCGCCAGCTCCGCTTCCGAAACGGAGCCATCGCCTTAAACGGTGTTAAATTGACTTTCCAGCTTGATTCTGATCGAGAGACGCCACTACTGTGTGAGCCCTATCCCATGAAGGACTCGAACCGGTTGGTTGAAGAGTATATGTTGTTGGCTAATTATCTGGTGGCCCAACGCCTGATCACCCACGCTGGCGGAAAGGCGTTGCTCCGCAACCACGCCCCACCTCTATTCGATGGCCTCGAAAAGGTTGCTCAGATGGCCAAAGAAGCTATTGGTTTCAACATCGATATAAGCAGCTCCGAATCGCTTCAGCGGTCTTTGAATCGGCTCGGACGAGAATGTTCTGACGAGCTAGTTCTGAAATGTATCACTGAGGCCCTAAAGTTGCCGATGCAGGCTGCGGAGTACGTGGCGGCTGGGAGTATCCCGGATAGTTCATGGTCGCATTTTGCCCTGAGCATCCCGTACTACACACACTTCACATCTCCGATTCGGCGATATGCCGACGTGCTTGTTCATCGATTGCTTCAGGCGACGATTGATGGAAAAGAAGAAGTCGATCAGTTTCTCCTTGGCGAAGAAGACATAAATGCCATTTGCGAGCGATGTAATGAGAAAAAGGTAGGTTCGAGGAAAGCACAGGAACGTAGCGATATGGTGTTTTTAGCGTTGTACCTGCGCCGCAACCCAATGAAATCGCAGTTAGGGGTCGTCCTGTCAGTAGGGCAAAAGGCGTTCACGGTCTTTGTACCTTCCTTGGGTGTTTCAACTATGCTTTTCCTGGAAGAGCATCAGGATTGGATCAAGTTTGAGGCGACAGACGAAAACAACATAATGGGTCGGCGTATCAAGCTTGAGCGAATCGCGAGGCACAACAACGAAAGGTGGAAGGAACTCTTGATCAGGAACTTTTTGAAGATTCGGGTCACGTGCCTATGTCAAGAAAAACCTCCTATCAGTGTGAAACTAGAACTTGAAGGACCGTGGAGTGAGAGTTAGTACGGAACGACGATCTATGGGCGTGGAAATCGACTAGCATTTTTGCCCAATGCGGCTTATTGCCTTACTTTGATGCAAGCAGTAGCCTATTGTACTGTTGGTTGGCAATTGACGTGCGTACCGTATGTATGAATTGTCATGGTTAGAGGATGGCCGTTGACGTCGTCGTCCAGTTGTCGTGAATCAGTGAATCTCTCTTCCCTTTTGAATCGCTGACGTCGTGGTCCAGTTGTGGTCAATTCCCGATGAAAATTGCTGACGTCGTTGTCCAGTTGCGTGGAAACTAATTGTAGACCCGGATACACACTTTTTGTAGAGATCTGTTACGACCAATACGGAAGTGCAACTTTTCAATTGCTACGCGGAGGGGACTACTTCGAATCAATGATGACGTCGAAAATGGAAATTCCTGGAAATGACACGTCAGGTCGATGAGCTAAAATTCTATCTATGCAAATCATTTTGTGGAAATGATTGGCTGGTTTACTTCGCCTGCTGTTGTCCGCAGTGTCTCCGACTGACTCAAGAGAATTCGAAGCCCCTTCCCCTGACCCGATGATTCAACTTGGGAATCCGAGGCAATTGGTATGACCACAAACATTCACATCAACTAGTCGTTTCGAACAAAAATTCAACAACATGAAGTCACTATACCTCCTTCTTGTCCTACCACAAGTTTACTCGTATAGTAATCAACTGGGTGTCATCCCACCGAGTAAACAAATTTCGTATCTACAGAAATTGACCGGTGTTATTTGCGATGCACCGACGTTATCCGATGAAATGATCAAGTCTGTTCCTAAGGTCATTAAAGGCTGGGCGACGTCGAAACAACACAGTGCCGAGAATGCAGTTGCGGTGGAAAGATTAATAAAGCGGTTAGTAGATGAAAGTGAAGCAGGGAACGAGAAGGCAGCACCAACAACAGTTGACTACAACTTGATGTTGGAAGGCTGGGCTCGGAGCGGAGAAGGTGTCTTTGCTGCCGAAAGATGCGAGCAGATTCTTACTCAAATGCAAGCAAGGTATGAAGAAGGGGACTCGAATGTCCAACCACATCTCTCTTCCTTTAAGGTCGTAGTCATGGCTTGGCGTCAGGCTCAGACGACATACAGTCCTATCCGGGCACAGCAGATTCTGGAGTGGATGGTAGCTCTCTATACGGAGGGGAAGAATGATCTTGCTCTTCCAGACTCGGATTGCTTTGATATTGTACTTCAATGCTTTGCTCGAAGTCGTCTTGCCGATGCACCAAGACGGAGTGAAAAACTTCTCAGTATGATGGAAAAGTTACATCGAACAACAGGCTCGACGAAATTAGCGCCACGAACAATATCCTTCAATTCTGTTCTCAGTTCTTGGCAGAAATCCAACAGTCCCGAGGTGATACAACGATCTCTTGATATTCTTGCATTTATGGAAAAGTTACATACCATCGAAGGGAACAAACGAGTTGCTCCTGATCTTGTGACGTATCATATCGTCCTCAGCACACTGGCTAAATCGGACGAAGGAATCTCAAAGAATCTTCTTGCATCAAGGGCATTAACTGCCGATAATCTTCTACGGTCTATTCAGGAACAGCATAAGGATGGGACATTACAGTTCAAACCGGATACTATCTTGTTCAATTCTGCGATCGGACTTTGGGCGAAGAGTTATCAGTCTGGTGCCTTCCGAAAGGCACGGTCCCTTCTTGATCGACAACTCCATCTTTACCAAGACGGTTGTACGGAATGCCGACCAGACGTCATTGGATTTACGTCTGTCATTTCCAGTTGTGCCTCTGAATCGGGTGACAATGAAGAGCGACAAAAGGCGTTCAACGTTGCATTGTCAACCTTCCAACAATTGCTCTCCCGATCAAAAGTATATGGTGAACCAAATCATGTAACATATGGTACCATGTTGAAAGCATGTGCAAAACTCTTGCCTCAGGGATGTCCAGAACGAAGACGTTGGACTGAAAAGATCTTTGAAGATTGTATCACACGTGGGTTGGTGGGGGATATGGTCCTTAGTAAACTCCGAGAGGCGACGACGACAAATGAAGAGTACAAGACATTGATGCAAGGATATACAAAACGTACGATTCCCAAGACATGGTCGTACAGAGTCAATGAAAAGAGTGAATACCGAAGAAAGGATTCGATGAACAACAACGACCGACGACGGGCAGCCATCTAGACAAAAGGTTGTCCTCTTCCCCACACGGATGATCCGATTTTTGTACTTCCAATCGGATACAAGATGACGACTAGGGGAGAATTTGTTTTCCTCACGCTTCGCTTTATCATACCTAGTGGAAGCGTCGGCATTGACCAAGAACATATCTATTTTGTCAATCCAAGCAAGATGGATCTCAGTATTCGTTCTGAACTTTTTTCGTTTCGTCGACGATGGATAGGGGTTCTCATCGTGGATAGCCCTCTCTAGGAACATGGAATTCCCTGAAGTCTAGACATGAGAGCCAAATCTACCTGATCAAAAAAAAGCTGACATATTCAAAAGAAACAGTGAGAGATCTCACTGTCAAGTAATCGAATGGACCCTATGACCTCTAGTTAACACATAATTTTGAAGGAAGAAAACGCACAGACCCTTTCAAGTGTAGCATGAATCTCTCGGTCGAATGGGTCGACGAAGCGAACCGAACTAAGACCTTGCGAAACCTACCACTTTAGCGTCACATGGTTACTGAAAGATCTTATACAAACGACCTTTGATTTACATCGACCATGCATCTACTTCGTTCGGCCTACCAACCTCATCATCATCATCATCTTCCGAGTTACACATGGATGCTCCATCGACAGTTCAGCGATCAGGTCTGGCTTACGAAACGTATGTCTGAACTCAACTTATGTAGTCGAAGAGAAGCCGATCGATGGGTCCGTGCAGGTCTTGTAACGGTAAAGGGAAGGATTGCAGAAATTGGTGATAAGGTTGAGGATACTTTGAGTGCGAAGTCTATCGTCATATCTAGGGATGATGAAGAAACGTTCTCTTTGTTAGAGTCTGACACTGTGACGAAAGCGGTAGTCATCAACAAACCGATAGGGTATGTCTCAGGTCAAGCCGAACATGGTCATCCACCTGCGATTCGATTGTTGACAAGGAATCGATTATGGCAAGATAACAACAAACATACAAGGAATACTATCGATCTTCCGGGGAATAGTTGGAATCACTTTGCTCCAGCGGGTCGGTTAGATTTGAATTCGACTGGATTACTCGTCTTTGCACGAGCAGGTGTCATTGCGAAGAAATTGATTCATCATAATTCTACCATTGAAAAGGAATACATCGTCGATGTCGTCCCTGCTATTCAAGAGACAAGGATCGAATTAGGTTACGATCCTAATTTCCGTTTACCGTCACAACAAATGGATCTTTTACCGATGTCAAAAGGGGGTGGAATCCTTTTGGGTGAAAATCGTCCATTAGAACCATGTGAAATGAATTGGATCGAAGTGGGGAAAAAACTTCGGATTATTCTCAAGGAGGGAAAGAAACAACAAATACGAAGAGCATGTCGACAACTCCTTGGATATCACGTCGTCGCGTTAGATCGAAGACGGATCGGTCCAATCATAATGGGAGATCTACCCCAAGGATGTTGGCGACCTCTCAGTGAGGACGAAATCAAGACTATTCTCAAGTCCTAAAAGGAGACTGCAACCTACCAGAAAAAATGGCTAAGTTTGATATGATGACTACGAATAGAGTGTAGTACCCTTTCGGGTTCCAGCCGCTTGTGCTGTAGCCTTCCTTGCCAAGGTAGCCGTTTGCTTACGGGTATTTTGTCGATTTGTCGTGGCTGAAGTGGACAATATATGATTCCGATATCTTGAAAAAAGATCATCAAAACTTTTGGTATCGTTATGGTTGACTTCCACCTGCCCATTTTCCAAGACCCAAAGTTCATTGCAGAAGGTAGACAAGAAACCTTGGTTATGAGATACCATAAGGACAGCACCCTGATAATCCCGCAGGGCTACGGCTATACTGTCCAACGTTTCCAAATCAACATGATTCGTCGATTCATCTAGAAACAATACATGTGGTTCATCCGCAAGGATAGTCGCGAAGCAGAGTCTCATTCGCTCTCCACCACTAAGTGTTCCGACCGTTCGAAGGGCATGAGCTCCGCCAAGACCGAATCCTCCAAGATACTGTCGTACATTTCCAGATGCTGCCTGGATAACTCGAGAGGCCACTGTACGAGACGATAAATTTTTTTCTGCATATTCAACGACTGTCATGGAAGAATAAACTTCCAGTTCTTCCACAGCATATTGCGTAACATGTCCAAACCGAACATTCGGATGCTTCCAGAGGTTCCCAGTTGTCACTCCTTCTGTCGCATCAAGATCTTTTGTAATCAAGGTGATCAATGTTGATTTCCCGCTACCGTTGTTCCCTACCAGAGCAATCTTGCGTCCACGAGATATGTTTAACGTAAGATGTTTCAGTTGCGGGTCACGTCGACAATCGTACCTGAAGCTGACTTCCTCAAGCTGTACCAGGGGACTTCCTTCTGGTACTCCAGGGGGCCATGTCGGATGGGGGAAATGAAGTTTCAGTACAGCCTCCTGCCGTTCAATGTGTACCTGCTCAGCTGTTTGAATATACGACGCATCTAGTTTTTTCAATGAAAATTGTTTGTATCGTTTCCCATCCTCCCGATAATTTCCGATCCGATCAAGTTTCTTTTCACGGATCATTTTAGCCTGTCGTTGTTTGTTTGGATCGCTCGATTTCTTACTATGCTGATGCTCCTGTACGAATGCAAGGGCTTTGTTCCGTTGCCGTTCGGATGCATCTAGGATTTGAGCTTGACGGGCATTCTTTTCTTGTATCTGGCGTTCATACTCCGAAAAACTACCGACATGATAATTCAACCGTTGATGTTCCAACACAACAATATCGGTACAGATGGCATCAAGAAACTCTCTGTCATGAGATACGACGATCAAGGTTCGTTCAGCTTTCTTGTCTTCATTTGTCAAGTACTGAATCAACCAGGACATGCCGTGTAGATCCAAGTGGTTGGTACACTCATCTAGTAGAATCAGATCAGATTGCGGGACGAAGAGAGCTTGTGCTAGGGCTAGACGCATTCTCCATCCACCACTCAATGAACTCGTATTTCCTTCCATCATAGACTTCGTAAAGGAAAGCCCTTTCAAAATAGCAATGGCACGATCTTCGGCGTCATCTGCCCCAACAGCATCGAGCTCTGAAACGATTTCTCCCAGACGCTGTGAATTCGTTTTCAAATCCACTCCAAGTTCGATGTCAGCCTCTACTCGATCCATTTCCTGTAGTAGCGAGGTTCGAATCGTATCCGCCTCGACTAAGGCTTGTAGGGTTGTCTGATCGTCACGACCTTGAACATGTTGCTGTACGAGTAAGGTTCGCATCCCATGGGGTAATCCTGGAATACCATGTGCTGCCAATTGTCGTAGTAGGGTTGACTTTCCCACGCCATTCCGACCGAGAAGACCATATCTATGACCACGGACAATGTCCATAGGAGAGTCGACTAGTAATTCGTTGCCTTCAAAATGAAGCGAAACACTTGGAAGATGAATATTGTCGTAGTTCTCACCAGTATACTGAACACCTCTTCCACCAAGACCACGTCCACCCCATAACCTTCCTTCTTCTTGACATTCCCTCCAGGCAGATTCATGATCATCAATAAGATCCACGGAATTCTTTTTGGGTACATTCGGTATCAGCTTTTTCTCCCGTTTGGCTTCTCTGCGCTGTCTTCGTTGCTCCTTTTGTTTCGTGGGATGGTTGGTGTCATCTACTGTGTTGGTACATGAGGGTGTACTGTCGGTTTGTAGTACCGTCGGTGTACTGGACAATGATTGACCAAGGGTACGTGCTTGTTTGTGGGTTAGTTCTTGATTGGCCTCAACACTGTCCTCCAGAATTACGTCCATTCCTAATGAATCATTTCCACCCATTGCCTCGGAAAGCTCCAAGAGGATACCTTTCGTCGTAGGAATATCCACAAGCTGTTCTAGTGTCGATTGGATACTCTCCAGTGTTGTTGTTCTATCACAGGAAGATTCCGAGTCTATTGTTTCATCGAACATACTTTCGAGATAATCAAGGATCTCTTCCTCCAAAGGAGGGCGATGTTCTTGAAGAATTTTTCGAGTATTTCTTTTCATCTCTAGAGAGATCTCGTAACGTTGTTGTACAGATGATATTCTCGAGTAAGATACCAAGACGATTTTGTGTTTCGTTGGAACAATCGTGAACATCCATGGGGTAGGCCGGCCCACTTCGCGGATATCTCCACCTTGGCTCACGTTTGGGACGAAATAAGTGGTCGACTGTGTCGAAGATCAATCCTTCCGTACGCACGCCGTACGAGTAAATCCTGACTCACTCGATATCTTTTCAAGCCTTGTATGACGATGACATCGAATATCAAATGAAACCTGTTGACAGTGATAATGGTAACCTAACTGTGAACCTTCCGTTCCGAACGCATCGTCTTTACTGTTAGCGAGAGCTCCAATCCTCTGTATCTGCAATACTTCATCGAAAGATGAAACGGCTGTTCAAAGTAGTGACGCCTTTGCAGTTAGTGATCCTGATCATTGCTTCGAAGGATACAAACCAAGTTGAAGGACTCACTTTGTCGTCGCGTCTACAGTTTACGACACCTTTTGAAACCGTTTCAAGACACCGTGAGGAGTCCACCATTCGACGTGAGATTTTGGGTACATTGGTCGCTATACCAATATTTGCGTCTCCTGCTCCTGCGACTGCCGCCTCATCTCCGCTAGATGCTGGGGAAGCCATTCGACGAGCTGCTGCCAATGTCCCTGGTTATGGTCAAACCGATGTCTTCTTCCCCACTTCCTTGACTGGGAATTGGAACATGATCCGTGAGGTAGATTTTGGAAATGGTCGTGATCCCTTCCGACTGTCCTATGCCTTCCGTTTCATTCCATCCATTGAAGATGATGCTGTCGTGGCTGATCGTGGATTTAATCAAGCCCAATTGGAGAAAGCGATATCTCAAACCCTAATGGGTAAAGATGAAAGTTCCTCCAATGTACGATCCTATGAATGGGTCCAAACGAATCCAAATGATCTACGTCTGATATTAGCTGATGGGAAACGGAAGGAAATCAAGGTGACGAAACGAGCGACAGAAAGGACGGAAAGTACTGTGTCATCTTCTGAATTTCAAAGAATTACACAAGAAGATCAGGGTGGTGGGATACCAGATATTTCTGCAAGACGTATTGTGACCAAGTGGAAAGTCGTCGACGACAATACGATAGAAGGACTTGAGATGATCTATAACCTTGGTGGTGGAGATCCCATGTCCGCAACCTCGTCAACCAGCTCTAGCCCCACACTCCTATCCAAGTCACGAATGCTCCTAACACGGTAGCGCAATAAAAAGGTGACCATCGTGCTATACCATCCAAATGCCCCGAACCTTAAGGTACAAATTTCCTAAAAATTAGGGAATCTACACCTCAGCCTTTTGGGGATAGAAAATTGAGCTTTTGTCCATCAACAGATTTTCCATTGGCTCCAGAATTCCAGGTACAAAACCAAACCGTGTAAAGAATCTTGAATAGGGCATACTTTCTTCTTCCTCGGATCGGTATTGATTCAATAGTTCTGTATCCCTCGATATCGGACGTCGTGCTCGGACTTCCACTGTCCCATCATCTTTTCGCATCCCATGCCGAACATTGGGAGTCTCACTATGCTGTAACATATCCAATCTAGAGAGGAAGTAGTTCACAAGATTGTAGGAGTGAGGATGCATCCCCCGCCAAAACCAAGACAAGGTTGTTGTAACTTCAAATCAACTTACAACGGTACTAGTTTCTCTTCGTCACCATCACCATCCTGAAAGGCTCGAGTCAACAGGCAGACGAATGCACCCTTGATTGCCTCCGAAAGTCCCTCGGGGGGGCCTGTAACCTGTGGTTTGGTCTCCCAGGGCCAAGAAAAGCCTTCCGATTCTTCCCCACGTGAGACTCGAATAGATTTCCCCGTAATCGCCGCCATGACCTTAATCGCTAATGCAACTTCACTTCGGAGAGATGTCGCTTCACCATAACACATGGAACCCTTGAGTAGGGACTCTATCATGTCATCTGACCAGAATAAGATATGTTCCTGATTGTTCGTCCCTCGTTCCCACGGTAAAGTCTGAAAGTACGACGCATATCGACTGGATGACTCCCTCCCCTTCTTCATGTCTTCCATCGTGATCAGATACTCCTTGGCCATAAAGCCAGCCATGACGACAGTATTCGCTCCTGGTCCTGCCTTTTTGATTAGATTATTAAATGCCTCTCCACAATTGGGGTCACTTGTTGCATCACCCAATGTAAGACACGCCTTTCGGGGTACTGTAAACAAAAGTTCTCCCTCTTCTACGTCACTCGTCACAAAGGCTCCAAATCCACATCCATCGGATCGTCGAAGTTCAATCTTATCATTGATTTCTGCATCATTCATCCTTAACCAATCCAGTAGACCCTCATACTTCGTTTGTTCAATCGGTCGTTCCAAAAGGGTCGATTCACCCAGTCGAGTATTGATCAATCCTTCCTCCTTTCTTGGACTATGGTGTAAAGACGACAAGGCAAACCATGCTACTGTTTTGGCTGATACTCCCCAAAACATGGTATGAGTACTATTTGAAGAAAGAATACCAGTTGTAACGACTCATTTCTTCATCGGAGCGGTTCTGGGCTGGGGGCAATGTAGTAGTAGGTTTTCCTTCCCATCGAGAATGCGAGTGACGATGTGAACGTCAACTTTCATTCCTTCGATCCTCCACCTGGAAGATCGGAGACAAGACGGGTAAACAGACGTTACTAGACAAAAGTATTCGCATGAGTCGGTCAGTTTCCTAACTAGGTTGACTGTGAAGACAACTGAACATTTTGTTCCAAATTCGATGAAACAGAGGGGAGTGCATAAGAGTGCTTGGACTTGTTTACTACATGATAACACTGACTTGTTTACTACATGAGAACACTGATTTTCATCCAAGGAAAGTTCAAGAAATCCATTTGTATGGATGTCAGAGCAGATATTCCGATGGCCGTCGTAAAATTGTTTCATTGATACAAAATGGAAATAATCCTCTCTTTCTTCTTGGAAATATCCTTCTCCTCCTAACGTTTCTTTGAACCAAGAATAGAATTCGATGGTGTACGCTTTGCCTTCTTTTCTTGATGGGGCATAGTGGTAGTACTAGTGGTCGAAACGCGACGAGGATCCTTCGACGTGCTATAACTCGTGGTTGTCGACGTCCTCATCGGATAAGAATAATCATCATCCGTCAAGTCTACGACTTGAGTGATCCGTGAGGAGGAAGTGGGAACACTACCGGTCGTATTGTTCCCACCACCACTAGTACTTCGTTGTCTTGTCTTCCCACTTAACATTGGTCGATTTCCTCCCGAATTCATTAGACGACCGCGACCGCCATCATCGTCGTAGTTCGTCATACTACTATGACGAATATTCCCACCACCACCACTATTTCCTATCGATCGTTCAACTTGAGTCTCAACAAGTCCATCTGGATATCGGACGACACGTTCTGTAATTGTCTCTGTCTGACCATTCACGGTACGGGTCCGAGTCGAAGTCGATATCGATGGCCCAGCACCACCACCACCACCATTAAATCCACCCATGGGGGATGAGGAAGATGTTGTTGTCGTCGTCATGGAAGATCCAAATGGCATCCCCCCATTCCTACCACTACTACGAAACGGATCACCACCACCAAGATTTGAATTCATCATCATCATAGTAGACATCATAGGATTCATCATATTCATCCCACCACCACGGTGACTGCCACCCCCAAAAAACGGATCATTCCCAAACATACTACTACCACCAAACATAGACGGGATTCCCATCCCACCATCACCACCACCAAAGAAGGCATCTCGATGACCAGAAGCCGAGGGTCCAAATTCTTGCTGAAAAAATCGTTCAAAGACCTCAAAAGGATCATGAAAATGACGAGGATTCTGTTGCTGTTGTTGTTGACGAGAAAACATACCATCAAAGGCAAATGGATCAGATGACTGTTGATATTGATACTCTTGAGGACTAGTACGGGTTGTCGTACGAGTAGTCTTTGTTGTTCTTTGTCGTGGTTGTCCTCCAGTCCTTGGTTGTTGTTGTTGTTGTTGTTTCCAACGTCGATTTTGATCATATTCCTGTCGTGTTTTGGAATCACTCAATATTTCATACGCATTACTAATCTTAGCAAAGACATGTCGATCACCACCCTTATCTGGATGATGTTCCCGGGCTAACTTAAAGTATGCCTTTCGAATATCGGATTCTGTCACAGTATCCGTGTCGGTAGTACTACTCAGACCTAAAATCGCATAGGCATCCTCCTCTTCAGGATCCATTTCTCTTTTTTTCTTTCTTTCTCTATTACCCGTAGATCGATACGTCGTGTGTAGGCTTGCTGGTCATGCAATAGGCGAGACAATCTACCTACCCGACTTCTTCAAGGTGTAGTAGAAGAAGAGTGATGTCGAAGAGAGTCTTTGGAAAAGTCGAAATAACTCCACCACGCGTAGGTACTAATAGTAATAGATATCTATCATACCTATAAGTGTAGGTTAAGCTATGGTTTCATTCCACCGCAACCGTTGACACTGTGGAACTCCACCACGCGTAGGTACTAATAGTTATAGGTATCTATCATACCTATAAGTGTAGGTTAAGCTATGGTTTCATTCCACCGCAACCGTTGACATTGTGGAAAAACACGAACTACACCACGTGGACCTAGCGAAGAAAAGATATTTGGTGCTATACTCGACAGGGTACAAAGCACCTTAGATGGCAGACAGGACCATCAGAAGAGACGACATGGTGTACTCTAGCTTGTTATGTATACCGTATCGCCACAATGCCATGCCCTTCCCTCTCCCGGCGGGATCATCATTACTCCTCCTCCACACAACTACTAATTATGTGTGAAGGTCGAATGTATATTCCACTTCATCAGGATGTCCAGTCCCACAACTATTTTGTGGACTATTACTCCTTCCGACGGGGATTGCCACTCTAGATGTCGATTTGAGATGCGGCATATCCACAAGATCTGGATCTCGAAAGAGTCGTTCGGGGACGACGACTGCTAAATTTTCTTCCAAATCATCACTTGAAAGATTCGCAACGATACTGTGATCGGGTGATCTCCGTATACTGTGTCCACCACTTGACATTCCAGTCATCTCCAATTCCATCATTATCCCATTTGTTGATCCTGTAGAAGATCGGGGTGTTTCGGATAACTCAGGAGAATGGTCCCGCGCTGAGGACAGTATCTTGGGTGTTTTCGGTGTAGATGCTAATGGGAATACAGGTGATATTCTGGAACCTCTGCCTCCCATACTTAATGGGATATTGTCTTCACGGAAATAGAAACGACCATCATCTATTTTGTCCAACGTATTACCCTCCTTGTCATATTTTCGTGGATTGAAAAACCATCGTTGACACCGGTAAAAGGGTCGTGAAAATTCATACCCCACCTGCTGTAGTAGGAGGATGACAAGAATGAAAAGTGCCGTCATGACCACAAAGGCAAGGAAGAAGTCAATCAGTTCTCCACCTCCAGAAAATTCAGATTTTGCCACAGCCTGGGGCAATGCTTGATTTATTCTTGCCATTTCCAGATACGGGCTCGTCAATTTCAATCTGTAATAATTCGATCCCTCAAGATATAGAAAGGCATCCAGTGACTTCGTCGTCCCATTCCCCATCCCATACTTTTCTCTCGTCAGACATTGAGTAACGATTGATGTCATGGCGGTCCCATCTCCACTGAGTAGACTATCCATCGCGACCTTGGCAGCAGCCGTCGACGTCGCATCGACTGCGACTTGTGCAGCGATGGCAGCACTTTGAGCGGCATCGGCTGCCTTTGAATCCCCCTCCGTTTGGGCCGCACTCTTTGCTTCATCTGCAGCCTGTTGAGCGGTCGCTACTGCCTGCTTCGCTTCTTCGACTTTATCTTCCGGGACGACTATTTCTGTTGTGGGAAGCGACGTACTGACGGGTGTTGCGGCAACAGGAGCTGAAGTCGTAGGATATAAAGTACTCGGAGCTTGTGTAATAATAGACGGAGTCGGAGGAACATGGTCGGTGACCATCGGATCTTTGTCGGGATTGATATCCAGTCCTGAACTACCCAAATTGGACGAGACTTCTGCAGTTTCCAATGCTCGGCTGGCTGGTAGCCGGTTGCGTAAGTGGGCACTTGGAGCCGTGGTTGTATCCGAATTGGGCTGTGGAGATGGTGATGGAGAACTCTCGGTAGCAATCTTTGTGGGTTCTATAGTAGGTTCCTTTGTAGGTACCATTGTGGGTGCTTTTGTCGGTAATTGAGTAGGTGCCTTCGTCGGAGGTTTGCTGTGTATCTTGGTGGGGAACGTTGTCGGTACTTTTGTAGGTGCTTTGGTTTGTTCATTTGTTGGTATTTGGGTCGGTTCTTCTGTCATTGCGATACTTGGCATGGGTGATGTCGGTACTGGTGGTGGAGTAGGTGGGATATATTTCGAATAATCATTCGTCGCAATCGCCTCTAAGCATTGGTATAGTTTTTGATAGAAACTTGCCGCCTCTTGTGTGACATGATCCGACGGGACGACCTTTTCTACGGAATCGACCCATAATCGTGCCTCATAGATGGGCGGTGGTAGGATAGGATGGATTTCTACACCCAAATTCGCCAATTGTCTCCATATATATCGTGCAAAGTCGACACTGGAGGATGCTCGGATTTCTCTTCCCTTCTTCGAATAGACTGCGAATGGTAAATATCGTCTATGGTCCGCATATCCCACAGCCTGTGCCAAAATCTTATTCAGGACTGCACCTGTCATACTCGCCATATAGTATGAACTGATATAACTCTCTTTCAAAATTTCTGTCGTATAGAATATTTTGGCCTCATTTTCCCAACTGATAAACAAATCATTAGTATTCGATCCTTGAACATAGGGTATCGCCTCATGACCTAACATCGGACCGACTCTGGGTGGACCATATTCTAATGTAATTTCAACTGGATGTTTATCGATGGTTTGTTTCTTCTGTTGTGACATTCCTGGTGGTCGATATCGGAACCCGATTGCTGTCTTTTGGATATGAATAGTCGAATCGGCAATGCCATGAAGTGGTGCTGATCGGACCAAGGCATAACACTCGAGGACATCCCCCGCATCCAGTCCCTGTGTCAATGAGGCGATAGCATTCCGATCTAATTCTCTTGGCATACCCGGTGGAATGTCCGGTTCTTCCGCAGCTTGGGGAGGAATGGAGACCATCCGTCCCAACGACCCCACCGTCAAATGTCAAACAGGAAGACCCTGTACGGAATGAGACTTGTTCGAATGACGATCCACAGTTTGTTCCCAACTGGAAGGTTTCCACTAGGATATGGACAGTGAAGTCAAATGAAATGGTTGGGATTTTCACAGTTTGCTTTGGAATACTGCTGGACTCTATGTTTTCCCATGTATCCCCGCCGAAACCGTATGTATCGGCGCAAAAGAGACCCTGTGTTGTCTATTTTCGTCGATGGTCCGGTGTGTGTGAGACTGGTGTGAGTTCTTCTACTGTACTTGATTCCGTCAGACGCCTGCGCGGCAAATTTTTCGCGCGGTCCCGGTCATTCCCGGTGACACCCTCATAGCTTGACCTGTAATACGTAACCACAACTTTCACAATCTATTCACGCTCCCACTCTACCTACTCCTTCTTCATACACTGAGACTTCCGACAGGCCCTCGGTCTCCCATCTCTAGTCTTTACGGTCTAACATCTATTTCGCCTCGATCTCCGTTCCAAGCGGATCTTGTACGTGGAACTAGTAGTGGACCAAGCTACCGCGGTCCGCAATGTCGGAAAGAGGTGATAGTGACTACGAATCACGAATGGAGTTTCGGCCGGCGCGAAGGCGAATCCTCGAACCAGTCAACCGTAATGACTGTCCCATAGGATAAACTATGGGCGAATCACGAACGGCGTTTTCGCCGGCGCGAGAGCGAATTACTCTCTCGGTCGCCATTGACAGTGACTCGATCCAGTCAAATACGTGCCTACCGTCTGCCTCTACATTCGATACATACGTTAGTACGGCCCATTACACGTTCACAACAAACTTTGTCCATGGTTTCAGAGATTCATAATCCAAACCACATCTCTACATACAGTTAGCTACCAAATGTATGTTCTTCGATCAGACTAGGTAAGGGTAGGATGGCACTTTTATTAATGACTTTTTATGGACTACGACCTGCAGCTCCTCTTTCCTTTTCGAATTGTTTCAAACTTTCGGATAGTCTTTCAAAGGCCTTCTGTGCAGCCTCACCTTCATTGGAGAAGAAGACCTTTTGTGCCTTGACACTATTCAGAGCATTACCCCGTAGTCGAATTGCTTGGGCACGGACCGATTCTTCTGTATTCAGTAGGACCTTACCAGCAAACTTTTCACGTAATACTAATGCATCTTCTCCACCGGCCATGGCGGGACAGGAATTGTCCGTGACGGTAAAGTCCTTGTCAAAATTAAATCCTACCTTCTTGGCGGCAGTCCGTAAACGGGGGATTAAGGATGGTGGTAATTGAGAATCACGTGTATAGACGACGACACCACCATACCCATCCCATGCATCATTCGATCCACGGTAATATACAAAGGCAAAGGGGGGGATCCCATCCTTATTGTCATCGTATTCATAGTCCACAATGTACCAATCATCCTTATAATGGAGGTATTCATTATCATGATTGATCAGATGGGCTGGATTTTCCTTATCCTGGACGAACTGTTGAATCGCATCACGGGTAAAGAATTCACCATCCGGTTCTTCGACTCTCCAATTTAATTTGCCATAAAATGTACCCGGTGATGTCTCTGTAAAGAAATGGACTTGACAGGGGAAGGTATCAAATAGCTTATTCTGACCAGCCGTAATGTACCACCGTCCATTCCATAGTTTCGTATCGAATTTTTCTACCACTTGGGACTTCGTCGGGACGGGGTACAGACCTTCATCTGGTTTCTGTGGGACACACCCCATATCCGAAACGACACACTTATTGAATTCCCCGACGACTTCATTTTCAAATAAATCACCACATTTGATTTGACATTCAATTTCGTCATCGCGACCGTTACAAGTGTTGATACATACGACGTTGGCAAGACACTTTGGATTCGCAATACACTTCGCCAAGGGCAGTTGACATTTACTGAAGAGACAAGATACGATAGCAGCAGAGTCAGTCGCCATTGCAGGAATAGGACCTGACAGTGTGGCCATCGAGATCCCCAGAGCAACCACCGTGGACTTGAACCCATTTCGAATCCAATGAGGGAAGTCGGTCGTCTCACTGGATCCATCATCTCTGGATGCCATTTGCATTGGTCCCCATGACGATGACATCACTGGTCGATTCTGTGATGGAACCAAGGCTAGAGCAGTCCATGCCCCAGACGCAATGCAGAAGTATGTGGATACTTTCATGTTCGTTGTAATTATGCTTCCATAGTGAGACTAGTCTTTGAAGTGGTACGGTAGTGGGCTGCAAGGGTTGTGTGATGAGTGATGACACACTCGGTGCCATCATCCGCTGTTGGATGACGTGTCCAGGCATCTTTCTTCAGAAATTCGACCAGCTCGACTTTTGCTGGCTCTGCGCTGGCCATGCTAACCACGAGGCGAAAGGTCTACGTCATAGGGACTCAGTGCGGGCATATCAAAGTCCCTGGAACATGTGTCCTTCTGCCGTTAATTCAACGCTAATGTGATCTTCCCGGAATGATCACGTTTATCGGTCTCGTACATGTTTCTACTCGAATCACTGTACATCCTAATCTGCGCCTTCCCCTTAAATGCTCGAATGTCAAGTCTCGTTACCCCTTTAACACCCAGAACAAACGGCGCAGGGTTGCGCCGCTGCGCCGTTGCGCCTTTGCGCCGCGCCGCGGCGGAGAGTTGCGCCGTTGCGCCGTTCTTGCGTGGCAACCGGATGCTAAGGGGTCCTAAAAATGGTCTATAAAATTCTAGTATATTGCTCACCCCCAAGGTAAAAACTCGTTCGGCGCACCGTTGCGCCGTTGCGCCGTTTCTCTGCGCCGTTTCTCTGCGCCGTTTCTCTGCGCCGTTGCGCCGCGCCGTTGCGCCGCGCCGTTGCGCCGTTGCGCCGTTTCTCTGCACTAAGGGGTGAAGAGATCTGAACATGGGGCACATATGAGGGCAATTGTAAATCGCCGTGTCGTATGAAGAAAGTGGATATGCATTACACGACAAATCAAGGTGAACGTTGAGAAAAATGACATTGACGTTAAGTTTACGGTCGAGGGACACATGTTCCTGGCTCAACAGTCAAATTTTGAAATGTAGTTGACCCCTCCGACTACCATAATCGATACGTATCTACATACCATAACGATCATCTGGGGCGTACTTATGATAACGCCAGCTGCTTTCTCGGAAATGCACGCTCCGAAACGACCCAAAACACGTTGCGGAAACTGGACCAATCAAAGTGAAAGATGAAAAAAAGTCGCGACGAGCGTCTCGGTCAAATTCGTCCCGGGACACAATATCTATCCATCGTCCAACGGAGAGCAGGCACCGCCTTCGAATCCTGAACCGATTTCGAAAAATTTGCAACGACGATGAACACATACGAAAGGGCTTTATAATCTCTGAAAGAGTTGATGAAATATCTTTTCTGGTGGCCAAAAAAGTGACGAACCGGAAGCTCCGGCAGCCTTCCTTCACGTCCACCCGGGCGTTCTTCCGAAAAAACAGATCTCGCCACAACCACCATTTTTTACAGGTAGCTCTCGATTCAATCCAAGACCATGTACAGGTTCGTTGCCGCCTCCTTGTTGCTCCTTGCCGTTCGGGCTGAGGATATGAACATGACTGATGATATGATGATGGGAAATGAAACTTTCTACTGTGAACTCTGCCCGGGAGGTGGAGTTGGCCTTCCCGACGCCGTTCTCGTCGTTCCTACCCAAGAAGACCGTACGTGTGGCGAATACGAAATTGGAAACTTGGCTGGCCTTATTAATGCAACCACATGCCCCTTGATCCAGCAGTTTAGTACCCGTGGATGTTGCGAACTACCAGAAGGCGAGCCAACTGTCGAGCCTGTCTCTTCAGCTTTTGGGTACGGGGCCCATTTGGCTATGATCGGAACAGTTGGTATGCTCGCTAGCGTCTTCTTCCTCTAGGTTGCCTCATACATTCGTCGTCGTTTTGGAGAGCCTACACGCCATATTTTTGCTCAATCTGTTGTTGTGCCTCACAGCACGGGGCGACGACGATTTACTTCGACAATGTCTTTGTTTTAGTTCCATTTAATTGTAGTGTCGAAAGTTTACAACCATATACCTACTACAAGGAATTCGCACGTTAGAATATGCTGATCGGTTGGATGTGTGGCGTGAGTCTTCTTATTGCGCATTGTCCATGCTAGGTTCAGCTAGACGTGGTTCTATCGGTATCCACTACCGTCGGGACTTCCGCCCTTTGGGGACGTTCCTAGTTTCCACTACCGTAGGGACTTCCGCCCTTTGGGGACGTTCCTAGTTGCTTCTGGACTAGCGACATGGAATAATACCCTTTTCGACGACATGCTTGGTTTCACGATCATCAAGAAGCATAACAACAACACAAAGAAGCAGGACAAAACGTTGCTGACGTGTCGGTCAAGAACGACCTTTGGAGTTTCCAATCCTTCCTGGCCGCTCACAGATTCGTCGTACATCTCGCTGACAGCATGGAGAGCACTTGCTTGAGTGTCTGTCGTGGTCAACCAAACATGAACACCATCAATGTCCAGACATAACGTCGACACGGGGCAAGGTATTGTTCAACACACCATAGTGGTCAATAGTCAAGCCAGTCATCAGCTGTCTAGGCAGGTAAGACAATCAATCCATTCAACAAGGGAATCTTGTCGAACCCAAAGAGCAAGACAGGTGTGTTGGCACTTGTTGCGACGAGCCGTTCGATGCAAGCTGTAACAATTATTCCTCCACCAGCCAGCATACTTCCAACAATATGACTCAATAGACGACATGTTTTGGTACAGTTTTGAGAACTAATGGCCATGGTCCCACGGTGTTGTTGACTAACAAGAAAGCGCTGATGGAAACTATCCAGACAGAAAGTAGAATCAGTTCGACTTTCTTCGATGCGTCGATGCTCCAGGCATCTGACCAGAAACTTGTAGTGGATGGCGCTCCCTCCGCTGCCATTGCGCCCTGCTGATCCGTGTACTGTTGTCTCGGTGAGTATTCCGAACAGATGCATCCCCACGGGTCAGGTCTAGATTCAAGTACCGCCATTCGCTGTTTTGACATTGCTTGAGACGTTCTGTCTGAAATGGTTTCATCTCGACGATCTGTTTTGACTTGGAGTTCTGATCGTCGATGGTACGACAATAGATCTGCCACACTTCCGGTTGATATCGACTTCACTTTCAGAATTCTGTTGACGTATAATCGGGCTGACGTTTGATGCTAATGGCGTTCGATTCCACTCTAGAATTATCTCCCAACCCTTCTTTTCCAACAAAGCAAATTGTTCACTCATGCCTGCCTCGTTCTCTAATTGAGAAATATTCAAAGATTGTAAATGTTCTGCTGATGGTACATCGTGACATCCAAGTTGTTGTTGATAGATTGGAAGTGCCACTTCATTTGTCATGTTTCACAACAAGTACTAGATGGGTCATTCCATTGGCTTGTGCAAGATCCGCAAATGTAGTCATCATACGACGAGCAATCCCTTGATTCCTATACCAACAATCTGTCACGACAGGTGTCACGTACCCAGCCGAGAATACTGGAATGGATGATGATGATGATGACGACAAGGTTCGTGTTCCAGCTTCCACCTCATGGGGGCTCAATTCCACCCACCCAGGGACCTTTGAACCTCATGAATATTGTCCTTCACCTTGTTTCGCTAGGAACCAAAATCGATCGTGGTCATTCTTCCAAATAAATTTCTCGTGTGTCTCTAACGAAAATGCCTGTCGACTAGGAGCCGTAGACGAAGTCGAAAAAAGATCCCATGGTTTGTTGTTTTTCCGACTTCCGCTAACCGGAAAAGGCTATCCAATCCTGTTCTGTTTCCTCACGAGTGATCACCACATCTAAGACGTAATCCTCCATCGTGACGATGGACAAACCGATAATGACTTGGTATCTCATGGCGTTTATCCTGTGTAATTTGACGACGACGACATGCTTTTCTGTCATTCATTTTGTTGACAGAGTCGACGTGCCGGTTGATCGTTATGTGTCACATCAAGTACTAGATGTGTCCTTCCATCGGCTCGTGCAAGATCCTCTGATGTAGTCATCATACAATAGGCAATCCCTTGATTCCTATAGCGATGATCTGTCAAGGCATCGGTCACATACCCAGCTGAGAGTACTGGAATGGACGATGAAGACGATGACAACAATGTTCGTGTTACAGCTTTCACCTCATAGGGGCTCAATTCCGCCCCCCCCTCCCCCCCCCAAAAAGACCTTTTCTTCTAATGAATATACTCCTTCAATTTTTTTCGCAAAAAACAAAGTTGATCATGGTTGCTCTTCCAAATAAATTTCTCATGTCCCCTTTCCACACAAGTGATGTTCCGTTTCCACACAAGTGATCACCGCATCTTTTTTGGTTTGGGGTACTAGTAGCAGTACTAATAGTGGTAGCAGTCAAGATCGAAGCAGAATGGTAGGGGTTTTGTCGGGAAGGATTAGTCCGAAGCTTTGTGGGAGAAAAAGAATGACAGAACAAGAATGTCGTCGTCGCTGAATTACACAGGATGAACGCCATGAGATGCCAGGTTATCATCGATATGTCCATCATCACGATGAAGGAATGCGTCTTGGCAAACCTACAGGGGAGCACCGTCCTTGCCCCTATGTCATTTCTGGAGATTAGCGTGTAGACGTGCACTGCCGATATGTTCGTTGGTGGCAACGCTCATCCCCCTCCCGTTGGTTGTGGAAAAGTAATCTAAAAATACCAAAACACAAGATGTTTGTGTGTGGATGGTGTGTGTCATTTTACTGTGGCCATGTTTCAGTCGGTCCGACGGCGGCAACTTCTGAAACCGCAGGTTCTGACGTGAAACGTTGGCTTCTGCACCGAATTTTTCACAGTCAGAAAATTGTCCGGATGGGGACATTGAGACACCATGTCCGACGCGCTTCTCCGCCAATCGACTCGCGCAGTTTCGGCGCGGGGGCAGCTTCTGAAAAAACATCTGAAACCTTGTGACATCGCCCCGATATCATATGAGAAAGGGTCGTTGTTGGCGGCCAAGAACTTGAAGAAATCCATTTTCGGACCCGTGGAATCTCCCTACTAGCAAACCAGTCGAGTTAGATTCGATATCAAGGATAATTATCGGGAAGCTCCTGTCGCCTTCGCGAGGGTGCTACCCGAAAAATTAGATCCCAACTCAACCATCACTTTCTGTAGGCACCTGCCGATTCAATCCAAAAGCCATGTTCAAGTTCGTTGCCACCTCGTTGTTGCTCCTTGTCGCTCGGGCTGAGGATGATAACTCATTTTACTGTGAACTCTGCCCGGGAGGTGGAGTCGACTTTCCCGACGCCATTCTCGTCGTTCCTACCCAAAACGACCGTACGTGTGGCGAATACGAAGAGGCGGCCTTGGCTGGCCTTATTAATGCAACCACATGCCCTTTGGTCCAGCAGTTTACTACCAGCGGTTGTTGCGATGAACCAACCGACGAAGAACCCGCGCCTGCTCCCACTCCTTCACCAACCGACAAAGAACGCGTGCCTACTCTCACTCCGACCCTTACTTTTTACTGTGAACTCTGTCCGGGAGGTGGAGTCGACCTTCCCGATGCCATTCTCACCGTACCTACCCAAGAAGACCGGACGTGTGGCGACTACGAAGCGGGAGCCTTAGCTGGCCTTATTAATGCTACCACATGCCCTTTGATCCAGCAGTTTTCTACCCGTGAGTGTTGCAGTGGAGAACCAACCGAAGCACCCATGCCTCCTACTGGCGATGCTTCAGCTTTTGGGTACGGGGCCTATTGGGCTATGATCGGAACAGTTGGTATGCTCGGTAGC
>Ga0194115_10002063_pt1 | contig 24536 bp, 21 predicted proteins | sample TA2MahsurfametaG_3_FD_148656 | JGI IMG/M metagenome (GOLD analysis project Ga0194115, IMG submission 148656) | Freshwater microbial communities from Lake Tanganyika, Tanzania - TA2015002 Mahale S4 surface | ecosystem: Environmental > Aquatic > Freshwater > Lake | place: Tanzania: Lake... | reverse complement strand
AGGCAATCTGCGAAAAGCTCAAAGAAGCAGAATTTGAAATCAGCGAAGAGCAAGTCGGAAACGACATCAAGGGTCTGCTTGAACACAAGCAACATTTTCTTCCGTTGAATGGAATCAAATCCAACACCCGCAGAAAACCCTTTACCTATTGGTACGAAAAAGGAGTACAGGACATTGTTCAGGTGAGCCCAGAGCTCGCATTCGCCCTGAAGTTGACCCAACGGTATTTCGGAACGCTAATTCCCGCGCGAGAGGTAGAGAGTCTTAAGATTCTTCTCAATGCAGCAGAGGAAATTATCGCCCGAAGATCCAACGTCCGATATCAGCGGCTTCTTGAACGCATTGAGGTTTACCCGCGTGGGTTTCAACTCATCCCACCGGCGATTGACGAACCCCAACTGCAAACAATTCTCGAGGCGTTGGCCAAGAACAAGCAATTGAGTTTCGATTATCAACCCAAGGGGAAGAAGAAGCATCGGGTTGAGGTCTGCGAACCGTTGGGCCTTGTTGACCGTTCGGGCATTCTAACACTCGTGGTTCGCATTCCGGAGTCGCAACGTGACCGAAACTATAATGTGAATCGAATTTCCGAACTGCGTGTTGAAAGCGACCTTGCTTATCCGAAAGACTTCAAACTCAAGAAGTTCATTTCCGATGGCCACATGAACGTTCAATTTGAACCACGCACGGTTCAACTGCACTTGCGACTGAACCGCCGCGAGTGCGCAGACCTGCTGGAAAGCAAACTCAGCGCAGACCAGAGGGTGATGAATTTAACAGATGACCATTTCGAAATCACGGCCACCATCCCGCACAACATCGAACTGATTTGGTGGCTCCTAGAACGCGGAAAGTATGTTGAAGTTTTAGCTCCGGAGTGTGTGAAGGAAAGATTGCAGAAAGAGAGGGGTTGAGATGGAAGAGGAAAGACAGAGCAGATTGCTTGAGAATATTTTTAGAGCTATTTCAGAAGACCTTGTCGCTCAGCTAATAACAGTGCAGAGAAAAGCTGAAATTCCCCTATACCGAATAAATATCAATACAGATGGTAATCAAATAACTCTTAACCGAGAACAATTAATTGATTTTCTACCACCTGCAACAACGTCTGTTTCACAACCTTTCACGGTCAATGAATATCAGACAGACCCTGAGCACAGAATCGATGTGGTAATGAATGTCGGAAACGATCTTTATGCAATTGAAGTCAAGGCCGGCAGGACTGGGCTCGTCAGATCCCCTGCAAGTTTCCTCAACTTCTGCAGAAAAAATCCAGCAAGAGTAGGACATAATGGTATAATTGCTGGTCTTATGCCATCAATTCTTGGTCACACAACTGATGAATATACTTTAGCCTCAGCGTATCAAGTACTTGTTGAACGTAGACCAATTCACCGAACCTGGTACCTATGTTTGCGGCACGATCAACAATGGGTTGAACAGACCAACTCCAACGCAAATAAAGATACGGCTAATGGCTTATTCCTGAATTGCAGAATCTTCTATTTCAACCAATTGGCAACGTCCGTTGGGAAAGATAGCTTCACAGAAATTCTCAGAAACATTATTCCAACCTGCCAATGCGAAGCTTTTGTGCAAGCAATGTGGAAACAAGCGCTTGCAGAAGGGTAAAAAGACAAAATCAATTCAGACAAACCATTCGATTTGCTAACAAACGAAGGCTTTCAATGCTCCCCCGCTAATGAATGTTCCAACACAACCACTCATCAGGAGCGGAGCGCGGCTGAGTTTTGACGGGCCAAATGGAACTAAACGCGGGATAGTCGGTCTTAACGGGGCAACTCCACAATCTCGGGTACAAAAAGAGTTTCCCAGCCATCCCCAAAGGAAGTACTTCGGGTTCGATTTCCGATGGGTTAACTTCTAACTGTTATGATGCTTTTTTTCTGCCCTTTAAAACCTCGCAAATTTGCACAAACAGCGGAGCATAGTAAACGCACATAAAACGCCCGTTATCGCAAGTATACCCCCTTAACGCATCAACAAATTCAAGACCGCCACACTCTCTGATCCATTTTTTGATAGTATCAACCTTCGAATGAAAATCGAGTTTTACAAGACGACTTTTATAAAAGTCTTCCCTATCATTACTTACAATTACAAAGTCTTCATTATCTCTTACTTGATCGATCGGAATGAATGGTCTGTCTGAGTAAATGTCGGACAATTGATTCCTGAACTTCTCAATTTGACGATCATCGGTCAATACCTCAGCGCGAACTCCGCGTTGCTCGTATCGAATTTCAGCGGAGCATTTCTTGTGATTTTGGTCCCAAACTTCCAGCTCAATTCTATCTTTCTTATTGTCACCGCTACTGAAGGCTTTTCTGCCTACCCCGTATTGTTTTTCCAGGAAATCTAACAAAGGCACTTCCTCACCTACGGTTCTAAAGCGAACTTTGGACTCGTTCATCCTCAATATCTTTGCTCTCATCATACTTGAAGATTTTTCGTCAATCTCGAAGCATACCAAATTATCGACTTTGTAATGAGTACGAAAGTAAATCACATCTACATCTGTTGAAAATTTCGTTCTTTCAACATTTCTAAAAAAGGTTTCCTTCTTTTCAGAAAGAAGATCAAAGAAATAAATAATCACATCAAACTTGTAACCTTCTAGATCAGAATAATAATCCAACGCCCTAGAATAATGAGATCTATCAAGTTTCTCGGCACTTTCAGACAACACCCAATAACTCTTTCCATCACAAATCAATTCAAAGATATTATCTGCAAAATGGCCTTTTAGTGTTCGGTTTTTATTCGGTTTTCCGTGTGGAACAATCTTAAGACTTACACCTTCAGGCAGATTGTAGTGGTACCTCAATGCCCCTTCAAGGGATTTATTACCATGCTCACCGTGCATATATGAGTTGAAGGCTATTTCTCCCTTTTCGCTCTTTCCATTCTCTTGAACAAAATCAAAATCAGCAATCACTCCCATTTGTAGCCCCCTCGATATCATCATTAGCCAATGAACACTGAGCAATAGTATCGCCTGATTCGGTATCATTGTTCCATATAAAAATTTTCTTTCACGATTTTTTTTGGCCCAAGCAAAACTTGCCGCTCTTACGAAGTACATGATCCCTGTTTGAGGGGGTTACATCAGATGAAGCGTCCAGAATAGTCTCGCACACCCGATATAAGCGGGTTGATACCAAGCAACATTTGCTTAATCTTGTCATCATCATTGATATCAGGCCAAACTATCGATTGAGAGAAGATAAGCCGACGCGTATCATGTATGAATTTGTCCCATGTCCGGGAATCATGAAACTCAGTTTTAAGTCGCCAATAGTAATCAGCACTTCCTGCCCAAATAAACATGGCTAAGTAACCTCCTTCACAAGACATTGATGAATTATTTCCATCGCGATGTTAGACAAAAGTTACAGTTAAAAAAAGCGACGATATTACAACATCTTGTAACTGACTTGCAGAATCCCTCCTTTCAGACTGATCCTAATTCTGGCCTTTCCTTGAAACTGCTTCTTTCCTTTCCAATCGATCCGGGAATCGTAACAATTCAGATACTGAGTGACGAAGTCTTCTAACGCAAACTGAAAAGAAACGTCTTTCCGTTGAAAAACATCCATATTCATTCCGAATCTGTATTGCCGATCCTTAAAAAGCCAAGTGACTAAAGTTTCGTAATCTCGATAAAGAGAATAATTATTTCTCTGCTGACCCAACAGATACTTCACAGCGTCTTGTTCTGTGCTCTGGTAAATGCGCATTCTTTCAATTGCCCTGAAAGACGGTTCGCCAAAGTCGTATTTTAGAGTCACAAAACATATGCTTTTTTCCATCAGCAATCTGTTAAGAAGCTTCTTCAACTCTCTGCAGTATTCTCGGTCTTTCATGCTCGTTCACCTCCACGAGGTTAGACAAAAGTTACCAGCGTTCTGGAAGCAACGATTTGGTTCGAATGGTGAGTTGCGAAAAATTTTTCAATCACCTCGATAATATTTATTTTTTCTATTAGTTTTAGTCGGTTATAAACGCAGTAACCATCAGCGTCCAAAGAGTCATCGACTATCTCTCGACATCCCTTTGATTCAACAAGCCACAGGTATTCTCCATCTCGTGGAAGGGGCAAATACGCAGTCGGTAAACAACGCAATTATGGTTTGTAACTTTTGTCATACAGGGCGCCGGAATTTTTTTTTGGAAACTAGGAGGGCGTTTATGCAACAGAATCCTGATCACCTGAGCGCAACCACAGGACCACCATTCGCCGTCTCGTCGTTGTTTTTTAGCCTTACGTCTCTTTTATGAACCACCATTATGTTACTGGAGCTTTTATGAGCAACTCAAATAAGAACCTTATTTGCTGCCCCCATTGTCACCAATCCTTCGATTTCAGCTCAATTCTGAAAACCCACGAAGCACAGATGAAAGAGGAATTTCGAAAAGCGTTTGAATCCGAAAACAAACTTTTAATGGAGAACTGGAGGAAGGAGAAAGAAAAAGAGCTCTTGAGCGAAGCCCGTAAGAAGGCCGAAGCAGCAGCTCAAGATGAACTCGCCAAACTGGCAACTCAATTGAGCGCAAAACAGAAAGTGTCTGAAGACCTTGGACAACAGCTTACGAAACTAAAAACGGAATTTGACCAGCAGAAGTCTGAAATACTCGCTCGAGCAAAACTCGAGGCCGATGAAAAGCACGCAGACGAACTTCAGAAACTCAAATCCACTCACGAACAGCAGCTCGCGGAGAAAGAAAAGCTTTTTCAGAACATGAAAAAGAAAATCGACACAGCTCATCTTTCGGGGAATCAAATTTCACAACAAATCAGAGGAGAGGTGTTTGAAGACCGTGTTGAAAAGTTTCTGAGGGAAAGCTACCCGCAAGACAAGTTCGAGCGTGCTTCAAAAGGAAAAAATGGAGCAGACATTCTCCATTCCGTGACGAATGCGCGCGGCGTAGAAATGGGCAAAATCTATTGGGAGGTTAAAAATACCAAAACCTTTGACTCGAGTTTCCCATCGAAACTCAAAAATGACATGGAGAAGCGCGGCGCTTCGCTAGGTATTATCATATCGCACGCCCCTCCCAGTGAGAAACAAAGAGAGAATTTCCCGGAAGATGTTCGGTACATACCTGCGCATCTGTTTGAATCCTTAATTCCCTGCATCCGTTATCTTCATGAAAGACGATTAGCCCTCACTGCACATGGCAATACCTCCAAGTCGGCCGAGATCATGATTCTCAAATACTTTAACTCGACTCGCTTTCAGGAGTTAATTGAAAAAACGAACCTTGATATCAACGATGAACTGCAGCAGATCGAAAAGGATCGCAATAGTGCTAATTTGAGCTGCAAAAAACGACTCGCGCGGGTTCAAAGCATGAAAGACTCTTTCACCGAGCTCATTGATTCCATAACGAACGCCATTGACTCGAATTCAGTTCCCGCTCGCCATCTAAAGATGGTCCTAGACTCGCAAACCGTTGAAGCGGACTTTGAGACAGCCGAAGAGGAAGATGAGCAAGTGAAGACTATGAAGCGGCATTGACTCTCGTTGTTCATCTGGCCGGTTCTGCGCTGATTCGTTAGGTAGGCGCAGAGCCGGCCGCGTCTTTCAGAAACAGGTGATTCAGTTCATGAGCAAACACTGTGAGTTTGAAGATTGGCTTTGGACAATTGAAGATGGAAAAGTAGAACTCTGGAAAAATCTCTGTGACCAACATCTCGCGAATGTCTACTGCTACTTCAGAACAAACTTGAATCATCCTCGCCGAGATCAAGCGCTTGCTTGGCTCATGGAAGAAGCGACTCGCAGGGAAGCAACTCATTATTTTAAGAACGTCGACAACTACGGCTGTTATCCTTACAAGCAGGTGGGCCGATATGTTGTATACGACAAAGTTTTAAAAAAGCTGGTTCCATTGGCCAATTATGATTGGAATCGTTTACCACCAGAGGTTAAAAATTATTTCTCTGTTGTCGAAATGCTCTGTGGTATGGAATAATAAAGAGCTCTGGATACGAGAGCCCACGGCGTTTCCCGGTGTAAAACGTCCAAAAAAACAATTAGCCAATGCAATCTGATTTTGTTCGAATGCCTTTGTCTCTGCCCTGCATTTTCGAATTGCGTTCAATCTGCGTTCAATTCCCCTTCCAAATTGCGTTCAATTGCGTTCAGCGTGGGTGACCAAACGTGACTCATCGTGACTGTCGGTGAATGTCGTGCCTTCTGGATGGGCCTGTGATTGTTGGAAAAATGATGTGCGATTGGGTGGTTATAGCCGAGGGGTCTGGATCCCCCCTTCTCCGCCATGTAAAGCCCAAGCACAAGAAGTGCTTGGGCTTTTTGTTTTAACGATGTGGCAATAATACTCTGGGCGCTAGCGAACCAAGCGCACCGAAGATGTCACCATCCTCAAAATCTTTGGATGAGAATCGGAGAGCAAAAGCATCCTCAAAGTATCTTGATCGAAACTTTCTCTGACAACCCGAACAAAATCAGAAAAATAGATTCTCCGTGAAAGGAAATCCTCACTGATGAACAACATAGCAGTCAGAGCATTTTCCCGAATTTCTTGGGGCATTGCGGCACTCGACATAAGTTCGATAAGTGCACGTTCGTACTCCAGGTAAGACTCAAACAGATTTGGGTACAAGTTACGTGTGAACCAATCAACCCTTCCCAAATCACCACCAACGACCGCGGACAAAAGAATCTGCGTTATCCGATCGTGCTGCCTAAATTTGCAGAGCCGCTCAAAAACTTTGTGGTAAGGTTTCTCCCATTGAGGAAGGCACTCTCCCTCCAGCAGCTGCAACATGTAATCGATGGCGTTGGGATAGAAATCTACAAAATAAGTATAGCCGCAAAAATCTATAAAATCTGTTGCAAGATTCGAAAAATCTTTTCGTCCTGTTGCGATATGAGATTCCAATTCCAGGTAGAGAAAAAAACGCGCCAATTCATCTTTGTCTTCGTGAATCGTCCACTTTCCGACTGCAGAAAGGCAGTCCAAGACAGCTAGCGTTTGAGGATAGGCATGCACAAAGCGGTTCGTGCGCCGGTCATGGCTCAGTAAATCCTCGACCATTTTCCGCCACACAAGAGTTACATCAGGCCGAATATTGGCAACTTGCTCACTGTGCGCCAACACCGCAGCCCGCGCAGCCATGCGCACCGAAGAATCTTTATGCCGCAAAAAATCTGGCACCGCGCTCAGAATCTTTACGTTACAAAGAACTTCGTCCGAAGACAGGCTAGCAAAACTGTTCAACGATTCCGCCTTTTCACTAGAGTCGGACCCATTGCAGAAAAGTACAACCTCAATCCACTCAAGGGAGTGCCCACGCTCCACACTTGCCTGAGGGTCATCCATCGCAAAATCAAAAACATCGCCACTGTCTAAATCTTTCGAAAAACTTTCGTCACGATCTGAACCACGATTCCTCTTGTCAAAAAGATAGAGCAATTTTCCCAAAAAATTTGCCCCAATGAGCATCCGAGGTAGAACAATAGGGGCATCGGCCTGACCAGAAAATCCTCTAAACCAAAGGTGCCATGACAGAACTGAGCACAACCGAGCTAGAACAACCGGTGGAAAGAATACCTATGATTTCATGTTCATTCCCAGTACCGCGAATTACACCCTATCTGTTTTCTCTTATTTTGAGTTTCACCTGCTCAGCCCAAGCCTCAAACATGAGATTAGCAGCTGCAGCTTCTGAAATGCAGAATAATGCAAGGGCAAAAGATATCACACAGGTCTCAGAGGCGGCCGCAAAAAGCATACCTGCCTATCTCAGCGAAACCTATCGAGGGTATGGTGGAATCCAGGTCGGCGTTGTTCACAATGGCATGACTATTTTCCAAAGCGCCATTGGCTCAACTGGAAAACCCGAAGTTACTCCACTCATGTCACCCACAGACCTACTCCACACGGCTTCAATTACGAAGCAATTCACAGGCTGGGCCATCGCCCAACTGATTGAATCAAGGAAACTCAATCTCAGCGACTCAATTGAAACAGTCATCAAAGTGCCGGAGCCATTAAACGGAATCAAGATTGCCGATCTTCTTGGACACACCGATGGTCTGGTATCGCCAGATGTACTCATGGACGCGCGCGAACCAAAGAAGCCAAGTCTCAGCCAGCAAGAAGCGTTGCAACTCATTTTAAATCAGGCTGGTCGTAAAAAATTAAAAGCGGGAGAGTACGGAAATGCTGGTTATATTTTGCTTGCCGAAGTTATTACCAAAATAACGGGAAAGACATACAGCCAGTACATCAGAGAAAACATACTCGTGCCCGCTGGGATGATCAATTCTTTTATCGTTAGCAAGTGTGACGAGTTACCAAAAACGATTGCATCTTCAATCATCATGGACACCCACTTCAAACCCATTGAGAAAAATTACACGACTTGCTTTGAAGGAGGCATTGGTCTGGCTTCCAATGCAAACGATCTCTCAAAGTGGATGTTGTATCTTTTATCCGAGAACAACAAAAAATCTGAAGTTGCGAAAATCTATTTCCAACAGCTCTCGAAAGTCCGCACAGGTGCTGGAGAAACCCCCTATGGCATGGGTCTCTTTATCGAAAAGAAAAACACGGCAGAGCTGCGTGCGACAAAACGACCACAAGAAAAGGGAGTAGAGGTCACACTCGCCCATCACGACGGCAACCTATTTGGTTATCAGCATAGCTTGGCAATGATACCAGAGCTAAATCTAGGTGTGGTTGTGCTTGCCAATGCTTCAACCACCTACTCAAAAAAAATCGCCCAGGACGTTTTATACTACCTCAGCAACATGGATGAGCAGAACCTTCATCCAGGCTACCAAGTGTGTGACAGCATCCATATTACAGGCCTTGCTGGTGTCTACACCTTCGGGAGCACGCCATACAGCATCCAACTCGCCTCAGACGGAAAATGCCTGTGGCAAAAGTATCAAGACCAGTTGCGCCCAGTTTTTTTCACGACCCGCAACACCTATGGTGTCGGGGTGGAGTTAAAACTTGAACGCCTCAACTGGACCGACGCAAATCTCCGCCCCAAATTAGTATTACTTCAAGATGAGGTAGAACTCGAACGTGCATTTCCCATCAACCTAAAAAAAGTGGATGGAAACCATCTTCTGGGAACCTACCGCTCCAAGGATGGCCAACAAGTAAAAATCTTTTCTGAAAAAAACCATCTTAAAATTAACTACGATGGAGTTGTAAAAGACTTACTCTGGTCAAACGGACTCTATTTTCATTTTTCTGACTCAAAATATGATGCACTTAAGTTCGAATACGCAACAGACGGCAAAGTTCTGGGACTTTCGTTCTTTTTCAACAAGGTTCCTAGCGGTCGCTACGAGAAAACATCACCGAGCAGAGTTCGAGACGTGCTAACTGCATCAAAAGCAGTTATCGAAAAATCATCTCCAAATCAAAACATTTCAACCGCAATGACAAAGGCCGAGGAAGAATTTGCAAAGACCTTCTCCACCAACCTATTACCACTTTTGGAGCAAAAAAAGTTTGATAATTTCGCTCAAGAGGCATTTGAAGAAGCAGAGCGATTGAAGAAGAGAAGTAATCCTGTGGAACAAATACTATCGATCATGGAATTGCGAAAAGAAATGGGTAGTGCCAACCTGGATTGGTACTCGCTACAAGATCGGAAGAGGCTTCATAAACTCGATCGCGACCTGCATAAGCTCCTTCTTGATGCTGAGAATTCGCGAAACAAAAGCATCCTGGCATTTCAAATCTTTTGGAATCGAATCTCTACGCCAGATGGTGAATTTGAACTTAAAAAAGCGATTGAACTTATTCAGAACGAATGGTTTAGACTCCCACCAGAAATGCAATATTCGATCGCAGTAACACTTGCCCCCTGGAATCCCATCTCAGCATTGCGCATTGCGCAGAACTCAGCACGACTCGGAAATTCGAAAGTGGCAGATAAACTTATAAAGAAGCTGTTCGATAATTGATGTGATCGCCCATTCGCGGACAGTCTCCTGGTTCCTCTGAACCTATCAGACTGTCCGGGAATGGGCGATCACATCAGTCCTTTGTGGCGGTGTGAACAAAAAGATCGTGCGCGCGCTTGCGGCGCATGGGACACTGAACCCCATCGGACTCTCGGGTGAAGACGGTCGCATTCTTAGGGCTACTCGAAATGAGCAACTTGGGTTTGTTGCCCAAGAGATTTGTGCTTATCCCACGCCCATCATCGACCTGTGTCTGCTTGGATACACTCCTGTTGTGGCTCCGTTGGCATTGGATGAGAGCGGTCATCCGCTCAACGCGAATACAGATGAAGTTGCCTGCGCCATCGCGAGTGCGCTCGGAATTGATGAGATGATTTTCCTGACCAATGTTCCAGGCGTGGTTGTCGAAGGAGAAGTAAAATCAGTTTTGAGCGCACTCGAGGCCGAACGATTGATTGCACTTGGTTCAATTACCGTTGGAATGATTGTCAAAGTGCGCTCGGCCCTTGAATTCGCAAGGCAGTCTGGATCGCGAATTCGGATTTGCAATCTTGAGAGTTTGAACGCGGGAGGCGGCACGCTCGTTGAGCACAGCTCGCAGTTTGAGCCGCGGTCGCTCAGGGTAAATGGAAATTCATCCGAACTCGGATCATCGCAAAGCCTCGCACCTTTGTTTGCAAAGCTTCCCACGCGGATGAACGCAGGGAATGGCATGTGGCTCAGGGATCCGTTGGGCAAGCAATACTTGGATTTTGGATCTGGGATTGCGGTGAACGCTCTTGGACATCAGCATCCGCGTATCGTCCAAACTCTCATGAGAAAAGCTCGCGCAGCGGTTCTAGTTCACAAATGTCGACTTTCAACAACGTGTAACGCGAACTTTCTTGGGCTAATGCAACCGCTTCAAGAGAAGCTGCATAAGTGAGTTTATCAACATTCACGACATTATAATTGGTGTTTGAAATGAGGTGCGCACTACAGCTGAACCAATAAATCCTGCGCCACCCGCAACAAGAATGGTCTCATTCATGCTTTCTCCATGCACTTATCAGAGGTTGGGGAAACTCAAAATTTGGTTTTGCTAACATATTGCGGCGTCAGCTCCAAGCAGCCCGGAGAACCCAACAACAAGTGAGATAGGCTGGACTTCAACTCACTGCGAAAAAGTGTAGAGAGATGACTACGGATTGTATATTTTCTTATTCAAATAAAAGCAATTATCACGGAAATTTATCCAGTAAAAATGGAGCACTTATCTCGATCTTTTTATATTTTCCCCGCTTCTGCCGATAGGAGTTCTGTGAGGCGGAAATCCGCCCAGAGTTCACTGTGAAGGCAGATCGTACATATTGCATTGGGGGTGTTTTCATGAACCTTTCGAGTTCTATTCTGCTCAGAGCTTCGCGTCTGTTTGCAACATCAGTTTTGATTCTTGCTCTAGGCTGTGGTCGCATCAACGAGAACATGGTCGCGAGCCTGGATGAAGATATTGCAAAAAACGAAGACGTCATTTCCTTGAACGCGCCCGGATGCAGCAACCTGAGAATCAACGCTGCGCGCGAGCTCGCCATTACTGACCTTGCGATTGTGAACGACAGGCGCACAGCGTGGCAGTTCAAAACACTCATTTCAAATATGGTGACGCTTGCCCGTGGTCAAACTGTCCCCACAAATCAGCAGCTCGACACTTTTGTCAGACGCCTTTTTGCAGCCTGGCAGAGTGATCAGCGGGTAAATAGTTTTACGGCCCCACGGAGGCAATTGGTGCAGAATTTTCTCAACGATTGGCCGAAGCTTCCAAACACCAATCTCCTCGACTTGGACAGGGCTCCATTCAGACTTTTGGCAATTTTTTATCGGCCAGACCTTAAAAAGACGGGCACTGCAGGCGAGGGTCGATTTGTTTTCGGATTACTCGACCAATCTGGGTTTCAAATGTCAACGGTTTTTATTTTTGAATACCATCTACCGATCGTACGCAGAAATGGCGTTCTACAAGATGCTAAATTTTGGGCAACAAGATGGCATGAACTTGGTGCACATAAGCCGACTAGCACAGAATATAAACGCAAACTTGAAGACATAACAAATCGTTTTGTCGGCCGCAATACACGACCAGCAGGTGTGAACGGAAACGCACTTGCTCAGTTGCGGACAAATGATTTTTCCTTTGGCCAGCCATGGGAGTTGAGAGAGTTTGTTCTCTCTGGTGCTTCTGCGGGTCTCACACAAGTTACAGTCAAACAAACACCCGATATTTCATTTAACAATTCTGGCGCATCACGTTCTCACCTCATCTCTTGGATGGCTGCGAACAGGACACAACTCCTAAACAATTCATTCTCACTTCCGGAGACACTGCCACCCTTGAGCGGCTTTTCTGCACGCCCCCTTCTCGGTGCATCTGCCCCGACAAACTTTGGTCAAACTTGGCTACAAGGCGTTCCCCCACCTAAAGGAGTCACCTCTACAGATTGGCAAAAGATGACGCGCAACCTCTCTCTTGCGACCTGCTCAGGGTGTCACGCAGGCTCAACCCAAACCTTCTTTTTACACGTAGAACCGCGTTCACAAAATGCAGAGTCGCGTCTTTCGTTCTTCGCTCAAAACGACCTTAAGCCACGCGCGGAATATATCGCAAAAGACCTTGGGTGCAGGACGTCAACGCTTGAGCTTTTGGAGCAATCACGCAGTCAGAGAGTGCACTAATGATGCAGCTCTGAAGCGCCCTGCAACTCTATGCTGTTCTCTCTGATGGGGCGCTAGCCTCGGCTGGCTGAATTGCGGAGCATCATGTTGGTAGAGACCAGGCGATCGGTCATGATGATAGCTAGATTCCTAAAAACACAGTAACCGATTCTGGGATGCACTTCGGCGTCTAAGCCAAATTAAGCTCTTTGGGCATCGAACCCTCCCGTAAAATCCACCCCAGTCAGCCTTCACAACCCCACCTTTTCGTTAGCCGGAGTCGACAACCCCGCCCGTCCAGATAGACTTGACTTGTCTGGTGGTTAGTTAAGCCTGTTGAAACTGATGGGTGATGGAACTATCCAGCATGTGTGTATAAAAATATTCGGTGTGCAGTAAATAAATTGGTTTAATCATTTAAAAACTATAAACTGCCAATTTTAATAGTTTTTTATGAGCTAAAGATTTGCAGAAAAAATCCGATAAAACCCTTCAATGGTGAGTGGTCTGCTGATCGCACTGGGAGGGTATTTATGAAGTCGCTTGGATATGTGTTTTTTGTCAACCTGAGTTGTTCACTTTCAGTCATTGTTTCCGCATGTGGCAAGGGACGTGGCAGCGGACACGTTGCCGCAGATCACTCTTCTGATACCGCCAAGGGGAATGCTCCGACCGATGCGCAAATCGGCTTGGCCCGCTTGTGCGGGAAGCCAGCCCTCCCCGAAAAAAAAGTTCTCGATGTTAAGTATCAGAAAATTGCCGGTGTCGACCCCAAGCTGCAGTCTCTCGACATCTATATGCCGAAAGTTATGGATCCCTGTCAGGGAGTTCCGGTGGTGATCTTTGTCCACGGAGGTGCATGGAAAACAGGTGACAAGAGCCAAATGCAGGACAAGCCGGCGTACTTCAATTCATTGGGATATGCGTTTGTCAGCGTGAATTACCGCTTGTCACCACAGGATGACTTGCTTCTTCCAAACAGAATCATGTTTCCGGTTCACCCAACCGACGTCGGCGCAGCAGTTGCATGGGTTTACAAGAACATCAAATCACACGGCGGCAATCCAGAGCGACTTGCACTCTTGGGGCATTCCGCGGGAGCGCATTTGGCGGCGCTGGTCGGGACAAATCAGACCTACATCCAAAAGGCAGCCAGCAGCTGGAAGGCTGATGCTCTGCGCTGTGTGGGAAGTTACGACACCGAAGGTTATGACATCCCCAAGTTCATGGAAACTGCGGATGGACAAGAAAGCTTGTTGTATCGCAACGCATTCGGAGATGATCCTAACCTTTGGGCAACCGCCTCACCAATCAATCACGTCAAATTCAAGGGACCTCATTTCCAACTCGTCAAACGTGGGGATGCGGTGCGTGATGCTCAGGTTGACACCTTCAAGGGAGCGTTGGAACGCAAATCGAATTTTGTGACGGTCATCGACGGTCAAGGATTGAGTCATTCTGACGTCAATCATCTGATTGGTGCCGCAGGGGATACGCGCATGACTCCGTTTGTCACGGAGTTCATGAAAACCAAATGCTTTCCACGCTGAGGGTGAATTTGGAATGTGGCGACCCTGTCGGAAGGTCGCCGGCGGCGAAGGTGGCTCTTAGGCGCAATTGGCTTAATTTCGCCTAAGAGCAAACATTCACGGTCAATTTTACTGGAGTCATTGATGAAAAGTTGGAAGGCACGTTGATCCAACTCGCACAAAAACTGGAACACTCCCAGACTGTGATCTTCAAAATCAAAGACATCAAATCTGTCAGAACAATCAGGAAGCGCCTTGCTGCAGGCAAAACTTCCAGTGTTTATTCTCAGTGGTGAATTGGATGGCCAGACCCAAGTCACCCGTGTTGCTGTCGACGCCAAAAGCATTTTGGCCATTCGCACAGATACCAACAGAAAACTTGTCGTGGTGCTTCCCAAGGTGAATCATGCGCAATTTGCTGGCAACAATATGTCACAAGGTGATCTACAACCGGAAATCGATTACAACGAGGCTCAATCGAACATTGCCCGTCTGATGATTGATTTTATGTTGGTGAATGAAAATGAACTGACTGAGTCCGATGAAACACATGCCGCCACTGAGCGGATCAGCGCAGCGAAACGAATGACTCACGAACTTCTTTCGCAGTACTGGATTGCGCAGAATAAAGACACGCAGTGGTGCGCAGAGGCTCAACACGACGAAGCAGAGTTTGTGGCTTCATCACGCAGCCTGAAAGTCAATAATGAAATGTTCGGAGATGATTTTTCTTTTGCAAGAAGCAAGCCGACGGCTGTGTCTCAACAAGACGGAAAAATTCTGAGTTTCAAACCTGTGGCTCCTCAAATTCCAAAAAACTTTGCAAACAGCGGAAAGATTTCGATCTGGTAAAGCTCCGAAGTTTGGACTAAGGCCACTCGCATGATTGAGATCGGAACGAAAATTTTGGAAGTGGTCTGGCTAATGTTCAGGCTTATTAGGCCAGGAGGAGCCCAAGGCTTGCTTGCCGAGGTTGTGATTCTGAGGCAACAGCTGCCGGTGCTAAAGAGAGAGAAACCGAAGTGCCCGTCGCTCACCACGGCAGACAGGCTCATCATGGGGTTCTGTACTCATCTCATGACACCAAAGCGATTTTGGGACACCACGTTATTCACTTGATTCTCGTGCATCCCACTTGAATCCAACTAGCGTTAACACCCACATTGCGGGCACCGACTTCGGCCCAGTTGTAGAATACAGACTTACTGTCACCGGCCTTGCGCACGGAAAGCTTGAGGACCGGGATTCTGTCTTCAAAGCTCACCCGCGTCAGGTGTACTTCGTATGCCGTTGTCTTCCCATCGGCTGCGACGATACTAGCAGTCGTGAGCACGCCGCCTCGATCGGAGATTGTCCCGCGATCGAAGGTGTGGGTTCCGTCTGGCTTCTTCAGGGAGGCCCAGCAGGAGTATTCGCCTTCTGCGCTGGAGCTTAATGGTTTTTTCTTGACGTAAATGTAGGGCCCAACTTGCGATCCGGCGACCTGATTGCCATTTGCGTCAACCCACTTTTCCTCAATCGCAAGTTGGTTTTCTGAGACGGTTTCCTTCACATGCAGAGCTGTGGCACCCTGGAAGGTACTCGGGCATCCCTCCGGCGCGGTGGAACCGCGATAGACCTTTTCTTGCGTATCGTATTCATAGACGACATTGCACTTGGAAGGAAGTATAAAGCGTTCTTCAAGCAGACGGTCCTTGGCCATCTTCTGGCAGAAATCGCTGCTGATGACGGAAGGGTCGGTAAATCTCCTGGATGCAAGATCAAGTTTTCCGTCACTCAATTCGGTCAACATGAATACCATTCGTCTCTGTTGAGGAAACGTACCAATCTGATAGAGAAACCCTTTTTGAGACGTTCCAGTATTAGGATTGACGACGGTAAGACCGCAGTGGTTGGCTTCTACGAGCGGGAAGTTTTCGGGATCGAGGGTATTCTGGTTTTCGTTGGTCCAGTGTCCGGTCACATATCCTACGAATCGATCAACAAGTGATGGCTCGTTGGCGGGCCGCGTACTCGGGACCCTGGTGTCGGCCATGGTTGTTCCAGAGTTCGCCAGGAGAAGAATCGCTGCGAGTGTGGCTGCAAAAGATTTCATTACTTTGTTCTTTCAATATGTTAGGTCGCAAAAGGGGTAATCGAATTATAGACGTACTCGATGTCAAACCAAAAAAAAACAAGAAATCACACGAATGCCTATGCGACCATTTTTAATCACGACCCTCCATTCTCGTATGCTCCTGTGGTTGCAAGGATAATTCCAAAGCGATTTGATTTCTCGGATCTTCAGCATTCAATTTTGTTGAGCATAAAGCAGATGGCAGACCCATCAAGCGCACCTCGATGGACCGAGAATCCAACTATCTGCCGTGTGAATTGGTCCATGACCACCATCACCCAGAACGAGCGTAGAAATACCGATTCCAAGCGAAAAAGATCTGTAGACCAGGGTTTATTTGGACTGTTTCCAATCGTCCTCCGCATGATATTGGCATTGTGATTCTCGAAAACGATGTGCCGCAGCCTTATCAGCCAGTCGCCATTGCGGATGAAACCGTGCCGCTGCGTGCCAATCATCCCGTGACCCTGGTTGGGCTTGGTGTGACGCGCACCCGCCGAAATAATAACATGATCGGCGTGACGTCAGCGGGCGTTGAAATTTTTCAAAACTGTCTTGGAATGGACAACTTGTACACGGATGCGCGCGCTCATAAAAAATGGGTTCAGTCGACGCTTGCGAGCTACGGAATTGAACTTTCCGATGGCATGAGTGAACGGTAACGAGAATCAATTAGAAACGAAGAACTCCCGAACAGAACAGATCTGTTCGGGAGTTTGCCCAAGTTAAAATTACTTCACACGAATCACAACTCTAACGTTTGGGCCACAATCAGCTTCCTGGTTGGTCTTGTAGGTATTAACGAAGCCCTGAATTCGAAAATCCCCTTTGCCCAGAGAACTCACAGGAACCGACAAAACTCCTGCGGCTTGCGAAAGCTCCTTCGAACCCCAAACTTTCTGACCATCCGAAACGCGTGTGATGCGCACACGGTCACCGGCAGAAAGCTTAAAGAAGCTGTAGTTGATGCTGATGCTCCCACCCTGCGCAAGCGTGTATGTTGCTTGCGGGAGACGGATCGTACATGCATCGCTACTGAATCCGAGTGATTGAAGCTCAGCAACAGCGGCCTCGCCTTCGAGAGTTTCAGGTTGTGCAAGATCAGCAAAATTGCCATTCTCCTGCGACGTGCCACACGCGGTCAGAGCTGCAGAAACAAGGGCGAGGGTTGCGATGTTGAAAAGCTTCATGTGGGACTCCTTGATTTTCTGGATGGCTGCATTTCCTCCATAACATGATCTTCGGAGTTTTTTTCTGCACATTAGAAAAATGATTAAAAATCAATTAAAACGGAATATGAACTGATTTACATAAAATTATTGATCATGAATTTAGCATACATACTATGCAGATGGTCGAGACACCCTGACACCTCCAGACTTCCAACAGGCTGACACTCCTTTCTTCTTTAAGACCCGAGACTCCAAGCTAAAATGGGAACAACAACACTCAACAAACATCACCCGTATTGGACTGACCATCTCAGAAGGTAGAACGGTCCATGAAATCCGAATTTCTCAAAATTGTTATCTTCTCAATGATGATTTCAGCGCTTTCTTTGTCAGCTTGTAAAAAGAAAGTCGAAAACCAAATTCAAGAGTTCATCGGCTTCAAGGAAGCAAAGCACGAAAACGTGCAAATCACTTTACCCAATTTGCAAAAAGCTCTGAAAGCCGCTGGCCTCCCCGAAGTTAAAATCAACGCCATAAAACAAACTCTCGCAACCGAAACTCAACGCGACACGATGCGCACTCATCTGATGATTTCATTTGGAATGATGTCTCGTGAGCAATGCGAGGTTGCTCGGAAAGTCTACGCAGACAGATGGAAAGACAGTCTCAGCGGAGTCCATTGCTCGATTGCAGCAACGATTGGACGGGCTGGTGCGATGGGCGGCGCCCTGACGGGCAGACCCAGTGCGCGCAGAGTGGTTGAGATTGTCGGTTGGTCAAACACCACGCCTACGAGTTTCATGCGTCCGCCGCATTTGTCGCCCCTTCGCTGAAACCGAGGACGTCGATTTTGAACGTCCGTTTGAGAAGCTGTGCCCATGAGATGCGTTTTCTTTTGCGCGGTTTTTGTTTTTTGTCTGCAGAGCCTGCCAATGGTGGGAAGACTATCTCAAAGAAAAAGTCGCACCTCTCGGCCAAACTACAAAGTACGCATCACTCGAAAAATTCGTATCATCCGCATTTATCTATGCGTATAAGGATCTTTCGCTCGTACGAGCTCGCAACGTTGAGCCGCTCGCAGCCTATCTCAGGCAATTAAAAAGACCCAAAATCAACGAATCAATTTCGGTCATTGCACCACAAAAGGGTTTAAGTCTTTACAATTCGGGATGCAGAGATTGCCACAATGGAGCAGCAGGAGAATCCACACGTCTCTATCCCGCGAGTCTCGTTGGAACACATCAGTCGCTTGAGAGCCCAAGGGACAACTATTCAGCAACAACCCCGATTGCCAAATTGATTTCCGACCTAAGCGTACAACTTGCTGCGGAACTCAAACCTCAACCCAGAGGAATAAGAAGCAGAAGACTTGTGGGAGTTTGGTAAAGAAAGAAATTGATGATCGATGGCTCGGTGGAAGATTTAAACGATCTATTCTGCATGCAGACCGGAAGAAGATTTTCACAAAGTCCTCATCAGGACTTGTGTCAATCGTTCAATCAAGATGAAAAGGAAGCAATCATAAGCTATCTAAAGACGCTCTGATGAGATGATTCATTTGTTCTCTTTTTCAGAATCCAAATTATTTAGACAGGGTACGTAAAAGAAGCGCACGGAGGAGGCTCACATTTAGAGCAAAACAATTCTAGAGCCCCTCACCGACCCAAAGTGCATTCGCAGCCTGAAAATTCTTTCCATAAGGGTGGCGCAAAGCTTCCTCCCGACTGCACTGCTGCAAGTCGTTCAGCGATTTACTCGCACATAAAACGTTTCCTTATGAAAACAGAACTCCTCATATCTGACAAGCTCATCAAGGTAATCGTTGTATCCCAAAGGAGCGGTCAGAAAAACATGTTCTTTATTTCTGACCATATTTTTAATGTTTGAGAGCGCTGCATGAATTTTTCGGGGATCCCGGATGGACTCATCCCAACCGATATGTTCAACGGTGGAAATAGACACAAAGGCATCATATGCTTTCGGTGGCTGAAATCCGACAAAATCCAAGTTCAAAACAGCATCGCCTTTCTCGTATTTATCAATAACGTCATGTTCAAACGAGCTATAATAGCGCATCACATTACCCAGCTCGAGCCAAGATTGCGGCCTCGTTCGTGATAAAAAATCAAAAGCAAGCGCAATTTCGAGACATCTTTCGTTTCGCCACGTCGCGTTATAGTGATGAACAAAGAATGGAATATTGCGTCCCTGATTGTCATAGTAGCGTTGACTCAGTCGACGTTTTTGGTAGGGGAAACTGCCATAAACAGAGAGCTTATCGAGCGCCTTCAATGCAACAGTCTCCGGAGTCTCACCACTCTTTCGAAGGTCGGAAAAGCGTCCAACCAATCGCTTTAATTCATTCATTCGCAGTGCGCCCCACACATAGTTCGTTACATAAACACACTGTTTCGCTGCTGCTTATCTCAATTCGGGAGCCGAAGGCAAGCCATGAAAGTCTACCCAACGATAGACTCGTTTTTTGGGCGCCAAAACGAAAACGCAGTGGATTTAAGCCCACTGCGTTTATCCGTTCCACGAGCCAAAAGTAACGCATTTCTGAGTTACTTTTGAAGACCGTTAAGCCTCAACAATAACTTCGGCCTCAATAACATTACCATCATCATCAAAAACAGCCGACTCCATGTTCACTTCTTCCGCCAACTCTTCTTCAACTTCAACATCCACAACTTCAGCTGCAACATTGTCCGCGGCATCAACTGCAGGAACTGGCTCGTCAGCAACGACATCCTGAAGAGGAGGCGTGCGGTTCACGAGAGCAAATGCAGTCGCGACATCCTTGCACGTCGTGAAGCCGTTTGCTCCTGCAACTTTCTTTCGCTCCTTAGCCAAAGCAGCCCAAAGGTTTGAACGCAGTCCATCGAAAGGACGCGCGGGAACTGTGGTCGACTTGAGAAATTGAATCCCCTCAGAAATATACTGACACTTTTTATGAGCATCCTCGAGACCAATGTTCGGCATCAGTTTCGCATTTTGAAGAAAACCAACACCAGTGACGAGATTGTTTCGTCTCTGAACATGCTTCGCAGACAAGCGTCCCTGTTTCTTAAAGGCCTTCTTCGCACGTTCGGCCAACTTTTTGTTGGCCGGCTTCTTGCCTGCAACTGCCTTATTCGGTTGCGGCAACTTCTTTTTTACAGCAACTCTCTTCTTCTCGGCTTTTTTCACATTTCCAACTTGAGCAGGTGGCTTTGCCTGCGGTGCACGTCGCTGTGGTCGGGCCTGAGCAGCAGCTTGACGTTTAGGTGGTTCTGCCTTCTTAGTCTTAGCCTGACCTCTTTTGGAAGCGAGACCCATTTCCTCTGCCTCTTCTTCGCTCTCGAGCAACTGCGCCACAAAGTCTTCTGAGTTTTGAACTAACTCCGTGTCGTTTATGTCATATTTTTCTGAATTCGGAGCCGCAACATTTTGATTCGGAGTGACACCACATGCGAGAAGTGAACTTAAAATAAAAACCGTAAACGAAGACTTAAAAACGAAACCCTTCATGAAACCCCCTTATTCGAACACCACATCGATCCCATAAATTCTTCGGAGCTCTTACGGATTCACTTGAAATTAAACAAAATTGTCAGTTATTTTATTGATTTATATAAAACGAAATAAACAGTTCTACAATTAAATTTGAAAAAATTAGAGGTTCAATTGCCAATCGCGGGCACTGAATGTCCGGAATGGAAATAGCCACATTTTTCTCTGTTAAACTTTTTAAATTGTGCGATTTTAAATCATAATCGAGCACATTGCGGATATGACCTAGGGGAATCTAACTCAGCGAATGAAACAAAAATCACACATCCTAGAAGACACAAAACCAACGACAGACGAAATACCTCAAGAGCGTAACAACAACCTTTCAAAACGAGACGCAGGTCGCCCTAAAAAATATACAAAAGCGGATCTGCCAAATAAAATTTGCGCAGTGTGCGAGAGACCATTTAATTGGCGAAAAAAATGGGAACGCTGTTGGGATGAAGTCCGTTATTGTTCCGATCGTTGTCGCGGTAACAGAACCAAAAAGACTCCCTGAATGCGAGGCTTCTTTTTAAATGAATCTAATTCGCATTTTACATACAAAAACAACGTCAAAAAATATTTACTTCTGTAGGGATAAATTATGACCCTTCTCGAGAAAATCGTGGATCTTCATGACCGACTCTTGGCACGCGATCTTGCGCGAACACGCCCTTGGATGATCGTACTCCTTCTCGTTGCAGGAATTCTTGGATTTTTGCTTGGTGTTCTATCAGACCACAGTCTGAGCAAATATCTGACTGCGATTTCTGGATTTGCCATTGGAGTATCAGTTGAAAAATTTGCTCAGGTACAAGTTCGACGAATTGAGCGTAAGTTTCAGATTAAACCTTAACATATATCCCATTAAACACCGACTATAGGTCTTACTGAAGCGTGCGCGAGTCCCCGAAAATACTGATACTTCGCATTTATGGAACCCGTAGAGTTGATACTGTGAGTTCACTGTTTTCCAACAATTTTTAATTGATTCGCTGCCCTATATTGTCCGGTGAGTGTCTGCTCTCGGCAGCGAGCCAAGTTGGCAAAAAAATCGAAAATTTTGATATCTGCGACAGCATACTCCGACGCATTGAACTTGAGATCGAAAGATGAAAGGGAATAATTGAGTGGAGCAATCTTTGAACGCCTATTTTTTGCTTGTCAGGTGTGCGTGTTATTTCTCGATTCACCGATTTCGGCTCTTCGAAGGATTTTGGAAAGACATAAAATTCATCTTTTTTCGAGAATTAAAGTTTTTTCGATTTTTCCGACAAACCGGAATTCTTGGTAATTATGGTGAGTCTATGAAATCAAAACTTTTTTCTATGGCTGTATTTTCTCTAGTTATGGGGCGCACTGCCGGCTCAGACCGACCGCTTGTCGTTGATGAGGTTCCCACACAAAAACTACCTGAGGAAAACAAAGGAAAAAAGAATTCTGAAGTTGAATCAGATGACGCTGCCGTCGCGCGCGTGACAGCGATTGTGATTTACGATTACGCATCAATTCCGCCGTGCACACGTTCTGATGAACTTTGCTTCATTCGAAATTTGAAAAGCCCAAAGGAGAATCCCCTTGAGACTTTCAGGCTTGAATGCGAGGTAGTCTCTCAAAAAGAATTTTACTTTTCCAATTTCTTTGCGCTCGGATCATTTTCAGCCTGAAGTTCTCCCGAGAAAATCGTTCTCGTTTCGCCAATGTCCATGCATGTAAATTCGTTGGTACGAAGTTTGTTGGCGGCCGTGCTCTCATTCAAGATCCGACAGGGCTCATCGATGTCCTCATCAGTCAGCTGGAATGTTCCAAAGTGCATTCCAATGCTCTGGCGTGATTGAACGTCCTTATGAAGCTTGACAGCATCAGCCGGATCGATGTGCTGGTCGCGAACAAAATCACGAGGAGCATATGCACCGATTGGAATGAAGCTGAAGTCAACGGGGCCTAGACGTTCACGAATCTCATTGAAAAGTTTTGGGTGGTAACCAGTGTCACCCACGAAGTAGAGAGTTTTGTCCTTTACCTTCAGGTAAAACCCACCCAAAAGTCGAACGTTTCTGACAAATGGAACACGCATCGACCAATGCTGAGCCGGAACGAAGGTCACCGAAACGTCTTCCCGAAGATCACTCTTCGCAAATAATTCGAGAGATGGGAGGTCCATGTGGTCAAAGTGATCGTGGCTCACGAGAATAACGTCAACCTTGGGGGTTTGTTCAAGACTGATGGCAGGAGGAGTCACCCGAGTCGCAGAAAGAAGTGAGTTAAACCCAATCCAATTTGAATAAACTGGGTCTGTTAAAACTCGCAATCCCTCGAACTCTATTAAAAATGTCGAATGCCCAACCCAAGTGATCGCTGCTTGTGAGCCACGCACCGGCTGTTCGACCTTTGGAGTCCCTTTGACAGGCCTGCTTTCGGGCGATTTGGCAGGGTCTCTCGTAAAGCGAAACTTCATGGCGTCCCAAAATGACTTCATGGGAAACGGGTAAACATTTTCAAATTTACGATCTGAAGCCAGACCCTGCTGCGGCCAGTAAATGTTCAGACATAAAAGACTGATCAGGGATAGCATTTTAAGTTTCATAGCCATGCGTCTAAGCGGAATTAAGCTCTTTGCGCATCGATTCCTTCCGAAAATTCCACCCCTGTCAGCCTTCACAACCCCACCTTTGCGTCAACCGCCGTCTGACCTTGTGCTCAATTTTGCATTTTGGAAGTGCAACCCGCCCAAATCTCCACCCATCCCGAGCTGTGTGGGTCAAAAATGGCAAACAGCCGCCGTCCTCGGTCAGTTTGGATAACTGAGCCAAGCGGGGAGTATTTTGATTTTCTTCAGATGCGGAAGGGGCCTTCGTTAGTCGGGCCAGCCGTAGTCGACATCCCCGCCCGTCCGATCAAAGCTGCAATCAAGCAATGGACTGGAGCGGGCTGGTGCGATGGGCGGCGCCCTGACGGGCAGACCCAGTGCGCGCAGAGTGGTAGCGATTGTCGGTTGGTCAAACACCACGCCTACGAGTTTCATGCGTCCGCCGCATTTGTCGCCCCTTCGCTGAAACCGAGGACGTCGATTTTGAACGTCCGTTTGAGAAGCTGTGCCTATGAGATGCGTTTTCTTTTGCGCGGTTTTTGTTTTTTGTCTGCAGAGCCTGCCAATGGTGGACCTGAGTCCTGCGCATCATTGACACCATGTTCGGTATCAATGAGTGGAGTCGGCTTGTCTGGCAGAGACCTCCTGTGCGGTGAGCGGCTTGCGAGAACGCCGTAATAACGAGTGGTGTGGAATTTCGGTGCAGGGGGATCAGGCGAAGGCTAGATTTTTGAAAGGCGACAGTGGTGCCACTTTGTTGCTAAGCGGCACCACTGTCGCGAGTTGTCTGAAGTGAAAGTGGCAGTTATTTTTTGAATGCGATGAATAGTGCCTTCAATCAAAGTCTGCACTTTCCGCCGATTTGTGATTGTTGACCCGCATATTCACCCGATGGCAAACGATGGGACAGTTTTGCCGCAGCCGAGC
>Ga0194115_10002062_pt1 | contig 24537 bp, 30 predicted proteins | sample TA2MahsurfametaG_3_FD_148656 | JGI IMG/M metagenome (GOLD analysis project Ga0194115, IMG submission 148656) | Freshwater microbial communities from Lake Tanganyika, Tanzania - TA2015002 Mahale S4 surface | ecosystem: Environmental > Aquatic > Freshwater > Lake | place: Tanzania: Lake... | reverse complement strand
AATAAAACATTAATTTATCTAATATTGTTTAATATTTATAATAAAAATATAAAAGGCTTATCATGAATAGAAAACAATTTTATAATTTATACTCAAGTTGGAAAAAAAATCTAATCAATGAAAATGAGACAATTATTGTTGCTGATATGTTTACAACAAATAATAATAATTTCTCAACAAATGAAAATTCTAATTTTGAAAATGTTTTAGGAGATTTTTTTATTGATTTATTTTATATAAGAGATCAATCACATCTTTTTCATTGGCAAACTTTTTCATATTCAATGCATACAGCTTTAGGTGAATTTTACGAAAGTTATATTAAACTTTTAGATGAATTAGTAGAAATGATACTTGGTGTATTTAATAATAGACCAATTGTATCACAAGATAAAAACATATGCCTAAAAAACTTTTCAGAAAATGAAATAAATAATTTTATATCTGATATTACACATATTTTTACAAACACAGCAAAAACTTTAATTGATGAATCTTATTCTGAAATACACAATAAAATTGATGAAATAATAGAACAAATTGATAGTCTTTCTTATAAGTTGAGTTTAAAATGAATATAAACTTATTACTAGAATATTATATAAAAGAAATATTATTAGAAAAAAAATCTAAAAAAAGAAAAAAGAAAAAACTACCTGGCAGAAGTGTATATTATAAAGGCACAAAAAAAAGCAATGCACAAATGGCATATGAAATAAATAAATGTTCAAAAAAACCAACACCTAAATCTTGTTATGATTATTGGGATGCTGATAAAACCTATGATAGATCAAAAAAAGGAAAAAACAAGAAATGAATAATGAATTTTTACTTATTGAATTGATTAAGGAAATTATTTTATTAGAAAATATATCTAAAGCAACAAAGGACAAATTAAGAAAAAAAGCTAAAGATTCAAATATGCCTTTAGGTGCTCTAACATCTGTTTATAGAAAAGGACTAGGTGCATGGCTTTCAGGACATAGACAAGGTACACCTCAACATGCATGGGCAATGGCAAGAGTAAATTCTTTTATTAAAGGAGGCAAAACAAGAAAAGTTGACAAAAAAGAATGGGAAAAAGTTAAAAAACACAGAGCAAAAAAATGAAAAATAAAACAATAAAAGAATTCAGAAATACTTCAAATTCAGATTTAGAATATTATAAAAAATCAGCAGAAGATATTGATTCATATTTAAAAGATTTAGAATATTATAAAAAATCAGCAGAAGATATTGATTCTAAAGATATTGATTTTAATATTCCAGAAACACGTTTAAAACAATTATTTAATAATGCTTTATCAACTTTAAAAATAGAATTAAAAGATTTTATACCAAATATAGATGTAAACAAAGAAATTAATTATGAAAAATTTTTAAAATTAGTTTATATTATGTGTATAGAAGATCCTGAATTCAAAGAAACATTACAAATAAAATTTGATTCTTATGAAGTTAAAGTTATAAATGACAATTTTTATAAAAACTTAAATATTAAAAATAATTTCAAATATCTTTTTGAAGCAGTTCCTACAACTGATGCTGATTCTGGATTTACTTTTATATTTGAACATTCATCATATGATTTATTTAAAACATCAATTTTTAATTATTTTAAAAGAAAATTAACGATTAGTAATAATCCATTTAGTAATTTTATAGATACTACAATTCAAAATTTTTTCAATAGTGTTTTTAAAGCAACTTTTATTGAAAAACAAATCTCTTTTTCTTTTATTTTTGGATCATTTTTTGAAGAAATAATTAATGCTTGCACTTATAGAATTATTAACGGAAATAATGATTATAATTTTAGTGAAATAAATTTTGATGATAGACATACAAAATTTGCAATTATTATTATTCTTTTACTTAAGAATAATTTTGATAATTCTACAATTTCTATAAAATATTTAAATAATGAAAAACCAGAAAAAGCAGATTATTTAAATGTTTTTAAAGAAAATGACTATTTTCTTACAAGAGAACATATTCAAACGATTGAGACAGGTTTAATAGAATATTTTATTAAATGTCGTAAAGCATTAGCAATTAATGATTCTGTAGAAATTTGTTGTAAACCATACAAACAAGATGAAAAAGCACCTGAAGATTTTAGTAATAAAAGTACAAATCCTAGATTTGATTTTATATTTAGAAATAAAGATGAATTAATTAATCATGAATGTTTATATAAAATAGGACTTTTTGATATAAAATCATCTATAATCAGAGATAGAACTGATTATAATATATTTAAAACAGGAAGTAATACAGACGGAAATTGTGTACAGTTTTTTAATGATATTATTGAACAAACAGAAAATGATAAAACAAAATATAATGTTTATTTTTTAGGAATTTTTAGAATTAAATATCAATTTAATAATTCATTACAAAGTGATGAAATTATTAATGAAATTATTATATGTGAAATGATATCGGGTGTACTAAATTCAATAGAGAATTCACTTAATAAAGATAGTTTTTATATTGCTAAAGATCAAAACACTGTAGGTTATGAATTAAAAACTAAACATTCATTTGTAACAACAAAAAAACATGATGACTTTTCATTATATAATGAATATTTAGATCATATTTATAATCTATTTATAGATAATACAACAGATGAAATAACTATTAAAATTAATTCTGAAATAAAAAAAATAGAAAATTATCAATATCTTGTAACATATATTGATAATTTCTCATTTTATATTATTACAAAGAAAATATTAAATAATGTATCAGTAGATGAAAATTATGAAAAAATATTTAGTGCAAAAAATGAAAAAGAAAAACAAAAAATAAAAAAAATAATAGAAAATAATCAAAATAGACCTGATATTGTAAATTTTAAAATATTTTATTTAATAGGTGCATCTGAACAATCACAATATAATTCAATTATAAATTTTTATATAGAAAATAGAAATGATAAAGATAAAACTGACTTTGAAAAATTTTTATATACAATAGAAAGAATTTTTAATTCAATAAAAGATTTATCTTTAAAAATTTATAATGCTTATAAAGTTACAAATTCTGATTATACATCAACTGATTTTGATAATTATTATTCTAATATAAAATCAAATCTTGACAAATATAATTTTGACGAATTCACACCTAATAAAGTCTTTACTAATGCTTTAGAAAAATTAAAAGAAAATTTAAACGCACAAAATGCAATATTAAATATATTACAAGACAAAAATAAAACTGCTACGACAGATGCAGAAATAAATACAACTCAAAAAAATATAAAAAAATATAAAGAAGAAATAAAAGAACTTCAATTTAAAAGAGCTATTATATATGAAGTATATGATCAAATTGTAGAAATTGAAGGATTTGTAAGTCATATTGAAAAAAAAATAAAAACATATACTAGAACCAGAACCCCATCATCACATGAACAAAATGATGATTTTTTGAATGGGGGTAGTATAACTTTATTTTTAAAAATGTGTATATTCATAAAATTTTTTTTTAATTGGTTAAATATAAAAGGCATTAATAATAAAGAAGTTTTTAATGAAAAATTAAATGATGTATTTAATATGTATAAAGAACTTTTAAGTGAACAACAAACATATGTTCGCAACAACACAAGATTTCGCATAATTTTTAAAAAATTTTTTGAACTATTGTTATTTAATATTGATAATAATTATAAAAGTGAATTATTATCAATATTAAATAATTCTTCTGGTCAAAATTATTTTATTCTTATTATAGATTTTATACTTGATAAGTCATTAGAAAATGAATTTGAAGAAGCCAAGAAAGGACATAATGATTATATAAATCAAAAAGAACAATTATCAATACAAACAGATTCTATTATAAGAAATAATTTAATGTCATTAGTTGAAGTTTATTCTTTCCTATATAAAATGCATTAAAGAAAGATCTAAAATCGTGTATATATTTAAGCAATACACACGATAGGTTAATCTAAACATATATACTATTAACTTTGAATATAGTTTTTTGAAGTTTTGAGTTAAAATTAATTATGATCTTGGTTTTAATTTATTAAAGAGTTTAAGAGCTTTCTGTTTGAATTCCTTGTGTGGTTTAATTCTAATTGCATAATTATAATATCTTTTACCGTCTGTATCCTCATCGTGCCATAATTTCTTAAATACATTTATAGGTAGCCTTACCAATCTTCGTCGTGATGGATCTGACAAAATAATATGTTCATCTTTTAAATCTTTTACTATACAGTAATGGCCTTCAGACCATGTTTTTTCCCAATTTCTTTTTGTTTTATTATCCCACATTTGCATAGAAACTATAGAATAGACATCATTAGAAATCATATCTTTTAAATCTGGTATGCCTTGTTCGGACATGTCTACATCACATCCAAGTTTTTTGAAAAAATCCCTTATATTCGGAAGCGGAGTCCCATCATTATAATTTGTACCAATTGCCTGTCTTACCTCACTCTCAGAAACAGAAACACCTTCAGTGTTTAAAATTGCTGTTACACAAGCAGCACCGCATGAGTATTTAGTTTCCTGTATTCTATGTTGAATATGCATACCTGCTTCGTGAACCTTTTTCTTTGTTTTAGCTAAAAAGCGTTTAGTATTAGTAGGGTGAAATAAAGTTCCTAGTAATCTTTTTTTTGTCACACCTCTCAGAGCAGCTGAATCGACTAAGTAATAAGTCAACGTTTCAGCAAAGTCCTCACTTGGATTAAAATGTCCATAGTCTGTAGGAATACCTAAATCAATTAATAAACTTTTAACATCATCATGACTTTGTAATACGACACTGTCATCATCAGGGTCGAAATTCAGATTTCTGTCTGTCCAAGCAGATACCCAAAATTTACGAGCCTCACTCGATAAAGCTCGGAAATAAACCCCATGTGCTATCTCGTGTATCATCACATACTTAAGAATTGTAATGTCTCTCTTTTTCAAGGTGAATTTTTCGTATGGGCTGATCGAACTACGCTTACCCCAATAAATTGAGACGCGTTTCTTATCAGCATCATAGAAACCGTTGATTTTCAACGACTTGTAAAAATCAGTCTTATAAAAGGGTCTAAATACAAAACACTCCACCAAACTACTCAGTTCTATCCCAACAGACCTCCTTACAAATAAATCGATCACATAATCTAACGCCTCCTTATAATGATTTAGTACAACAGGAGGTGTCTGTATCGCTATTATCTCAAAACCCTTGTAATGAAATCTATCCTGTCTGTGAACTAGCCCTTTCTCTAACCCCTCAAGACGAGTGATATAATCTCTCCACTTCGCCTCCACAACACTCCATGCTATATTTCCATTATCATAATCATCAAGCGCAGAAATCAGTTCTGTGTTCTCTAAAAATTTCTCTAAAGGGATACTTGAATCAAGGGTCAGATACTCGTATAGAAATAAGACCGACTCTCGAATATCTACCGACAAGTCTGCCTTCGCCTCCTTGACCTGTTCAGAAATCTCATAAACACTTGGTCGGATCTCAAGAAAAGACAGGAAATAACCCAATATCTTTCGGGCTATTTCTGACGGCTTCTTCTGCATATCATCAAACTCAGACATTTTTATTTCTCACTTTGATTGTCAATAGTTTATCACTATTTTTAACATTTAAGATTGCTGTTAAATAAGTATTACAATATGAATATATCATTTTCTGTAATCTATTTTGAATAGATATATCTCTCTGATTAAGTTCTAGTACTTTAATGATTGCTGCATTTATTTTCATTTTATTTACTCCTTTATATGATATGTTTAAATATTTTATATCAGAGAGATATATGATATAATTAATAAACAGTTAAATTGTAATTAATATATTTTAAATTTTCATAAATATAATTTTTTTCATTTAAATTAAATTGATCTGGTAACATATTTAAAAAATCTTGTTTATTATTGTTTTTTAGGTATAAACGCATTTGTGTGCCGCTAATATTTGTTGTATCATGACCGCGTTTTAAAGAAATAATGTTAATATTTTTTTCATTAGTTAATGAAGAATATCTTTTTTCATCATCATTGCCTGTGTATATATTAATAATGTTATTTTGATTATTTTTGATAAAATCGTATATTAGTTTAACAGGTGATTCTTGTGTATATATAAGTTGTGTTTTTTTTGTATCGATATATTTTTCTATTATATTTTTCCATATATGGAGCATTTTATTGCCATTAATAGATAATTCACCTTTTCTTGATCTGTCGTTAGTTGAAATATATAAAATGCAAGTATCAGAATTATTATTAGCATATTCTATTAATTGCATATGACCTTTGTGAAAAGGTTTAGCACTCATTGCGATTAGAGAAATTATCATATTAGTTTCATTTGTTTTAAATAATTTTTAATTGTTTGTCTGTTTTCTTTTGATGTTGTTAAACCTTCAAGATCAAACCAGAATTCATCAAATTTATGATATGATTCATTTGGATGACTTCCTTTAAAGCTTTTTTTATTTTTTATTGATTCATATAAGAGTTTAATTAAAACGCTTCTGATTGTAACGTCGATATCTTCATGAACATATTTAGCTTTCATTGCTTGTTTGGCTTTATTAATATTTTTATGACATGATATTTTTTTATTACTATTTTTTTTAGTTATGATATAATTGCCTTTTTTATTTTTTGAATCTTTACATTTTCTTTTTTTTATTTGATAAGGCATATTATTCTCCGCAAGGTTGAATATAACATTTTGGTATTAAAAAATTAGAATATGATAAATTATCACAAGAGTTTGATATAACAAGTTCAGGTGCCCATGCCCAAGAATTCATTGAAATATAACCAATTGTTTTAGGAAAACCATTTATATCATAAGAAATTATTTCTGATAATTTTGTATATCTACTTGTTTGTCTAAAAAATTTACCTACTCTTGTATTAGGAATAAAACCACCATAGCTAAAAGTTGTTTCACTTGAAGAAGATGAAACAATTGTATTATCAATACTTTCTGAATCGCCTTGTGTAATTATTTTTCCTGAACTAATTGTTTCAGACATATTCCAGACTCTTCCTGAATATTGTGAAGAGCCTTGTGAAATTGTTAAAGTATTTTCATTTGAAATTGCATAAGAGCCTGATAGTTCTGAGCCTGTTGATATTTCATTTGCGCTTCCGTATTGTCTTTGTGTTTCATTACTTTGTCCTGTAATATAACCTCTTTCAGATGAATTTGTTGATGAATTTGATGTTGAGTTAGATATATCATATGATGCACCAACAGTTGCTGCTACTGATCCACTTGCTTTTGCTAAAAATGGTAATGATCCTTCACCTGAAACTGTTGTTGTAATAGATCCGTTTATATTTGTATTTGTTCCATTTGATGTTTCATTTGTTGATGAATTACCTTCATTAAATGACCACGACCAATTTTCACCATTTGAAGTTGAAAAATTAAAATTATTTGAATTTGATTCGCTATAACTTTCAGTGTTTGTTTCTGATAGAGTTTCTGAATTTGATAATGAAGTTGTGTTAATTAAATCTTTTGTTTCAGCAATCATTATATCTTCTGAGTTTGTATTATCAATTGAATTAGATAAACTTTGTGACATATCTTTTGATAAAACAATAGAAACACTATTTTGTCTTGTTTCAGATGTTGATTCTGAATATTCAACTCTACTTCCTATTGTTCCTGGTATACAACCTGTTACTGGAACTGGTTCATATGTTTCTGCTAATTCATATTTTCCATAATGTTTAACTTCAAGTGGTCTAACAACACGGATAGGTAAAACAGTTTCAGTATTTATATTTTTTTCAAAATTAAATGCAGTTATTTTTAATAAAGCAATATAAGAAGAATTTTTTTCATTTACTTTAGGAAATATTAATTTATGTAAATCATAATCTGTATATGAATTATATATGTGTTCATATTTTGCATATAATTTATTTCCTATATACACTTCATATATAAATGCATTAAATGCTTCACCATGCATTTTAATATAAAGGTTATTTTCAATATTTTCAATTATATTTCCTGAAAATCCTTCACATGTATTTGTTGCACATAAACTTTTAATTTCAATTGAAGTATTTATATTTAATTTTATATAAAAAGAATTTTCATCAATATTGAATTTTAAATATACATCATTTATATTGTTGATATTTGAAAAATCTAATAATCTTGATATTATTATATTACCATTATTATTTAAATTATTATAATTTTTTATTATTTCATTATAAGAATTTACTAATTGAATATTGATTTTTTCATCATTAAAATCAAGATTATTATATTTTAATTCTAATTTTTGACCAATATTGTAATTGTCTGAATTTAATTCATATTTTAATTGTTTATTTTTTATTTCATGTGAACATGATAAAATATTAGTTAATATTAAAAATAAAAATAAGAATTTTTTTTTAATCACGTTTTATTTCTTTCTAATAAGTGTTTTTGAACTTATTTGTGTAAGGTTTTCTATTGTATTATTTAATAAATTATAAAAAACAGGCAATATAATATTTAAATCTTTATCATTTAAGACATTTAATATTTTTCTCAAATTTGAGAAAAATATTTCTATTTTAGAAGAAGATACAAATTTTTCAATTGAGTCACAAGAATCTTTAAAAGATTCAACATTTTCTTTACTTTTAACTTCAAATCCTTCAATTTCTTTTAATAATTTATTTTTATTAAAATATTTTTTTGATTCTGTTAAACTATTTATTTGAATTAAATCTTTCAGTTTATTTAAATATCTTAAAGTACTTGATGCTCTTATGTTAATTGCATCTGTATCATCTTCACTTAATGAAATTTTTGCTTTTTTATTTAGATTATTTAAATTATTAAACATACTAATAAAATAATGTATATGTTTTTTATAAACTTCATCTTTTATATTATTTTTTGCATTGCCAAATCTATTTATAATATCTATATTACTATTTCTTGATGCAGGATAACCTTGCAATGTATGTTTTTGATTTTGAATTTTAACAGTTTTTGAAGTATCAGGAGTAAATATTTTTTCAGTTTTTTTATTTTGAGTTTGTTTTCTTATAACAGGAACAGTGTTTTTTGATTGTTGTGTTGATAATAAATTATCTATTTCATTAATTACATTATTTAATAAACGATTAATTGGTGATAAAATAATTCTTGCATTTGGATAAACTCTTTTATTATCAAATACATAATTTATTCTATTGATTTGATTTATATTAGTTAATGATATGATTTCTTTACATGATGTTTCAAGTTTATATAAACTATCTTTTACACTTTGATTCCATTCATCATTATTATAAGTTTCATTTATTTTTTTAGATTCATTTAATTTATTTGAATCTAAATAATTTTTTAACATTAATAATGAACTTCTTGTTTGTGCTATTGTTGCTATAGTTTCTTCATTATATTCATTTGAAGTTTTAGTAATAAGAAATGTAATACAACTATTTAATGTAATAACATTTTTAATTATTTTTATAAATCTAGAAATATGTTTTCCTACATAACCATCAGAATATGCAGATTCTATTTTAGATTTTTCTAAAATAGAATCAAAATTTAAATTTAAAGAATTTGACTTTTTATTAAATAAACCTTTAAATTTTCCATATAAATCTCCAAGTCCTTCATTTAGTTTTTTTTTAATTAGTGAATTTTTTATATGTTTTTTTAAATTAGATTCTGATATATTATTTTCAATGCAATGTTTTAAAATTTTGGAAGTTAAATAATCTGTTACATCTGATAAATCTTTTTTTGAAGTTGCTAATTTATAATGACACCATTCTGGTAAATCATCTTGATCTGATAGTGAAGTATATAGATCATATAGATCTTTTGACATTGTTAAAAGAGTTGTTTTTGCTGATTGACCCTCATAAGAATCAGATTTAATATTTCCGTAATCAAGATTTACTCCATTTGTATTATAATCATGAGTATCATTATCATAACTAGAACAATTAGATTCATATTCATTATGAAATTCATTTTTATTATTTAAAATATCATCATTTAAATAATCATCTAAATTAAATTCAATAGATTCATTTTTAATTTTTCTTTTTGAATTCATCTTCTTTATTTGAGATGTCATATATTTTTTCAACTTTCCTAATCTTGTTTCTGTTTTTTATTATTGTATTTATATATATTTTATAATATACATCATTAATACTATTTATCATTTTTAACTTTCCTTTTTCTTTTTTGTTTTATATGTTTAACATCTAATTGTTGATCATATAGATGTTCTTCGTTTTTTATTTCTAGTTGTTTTAATTCTGTTTCTTCAATAATATCTATTTCTTTTTTATATTTTAAAAAAAATGTTTGTTTTACTTTTTCATAATATTCTTTTCCAGGTGTGCAAACTAAAAAACTCTCAAAGAATTGATTAAATTCTTCAAGAGTTAAGTCATTTTTTTTTTGAAAAAGTATAATTGGATTAAAATTTCTTCTTGATCTAAAGAGTTCGTATGATATTTTGTTCATCATAAATTTCTTTCATAATTTCTATAATTGATAATTGAAAATCTGGTGATTTTGCTATTTCATATATTTGTTCATCTGATAGTTTTGAATCATATTTTTCTGCTATGAATTTGACAATTTTCATAAAGCCTCTTATCACATAATTTCTTGCAGATGAATGATTTATTTTATAACCTTCATTTGTAATGATTTCAGCAATAGTTTTATAATCCATGCCGTTTAAATCATTTATAAATATATTTTTTTTATTTTTCACTAAGATATTTTTCCATTTCTTGTGTTACAGGGAATTTTTGTATATTTTCACTTGATTCACCAATTCCAAATCTTAGTCTAATTATTTTTTCTTCTTTATTAGACAATAGAGACAAACTATGTTTTATAATATCATGTAATTCTTCTCTTATAAGAAGAAGATGAGGATTATTAAAAATAGATGTATCTTCTATTTTTTCCTTTAGAGAAAGACCTGAATCATCTGTTGTTTCTTGATCAAGAGATATTGATGATTTATTTGCTTCAATTGTATATTTAATTTTATTTAAATTTTCACCAATTGATTTTGAAATAGTATCTAGATCTGGTTTAAATCCAAATTCATCTTCAAAATTACTAATTTCATCATTTATTTTTTTATTAAGTAGTTTTGAATGAGTTGGTACTTTAAAACTTCCAATATTTTCATTTACATATGAAATTGCAGCTTGTTTTATCCACCAACATGCATATGTACTAAATTTATAACCTCTTTCAGGTTCAAATTTATCTACTGCTTTAATTAAGCCTGTGCTGCTTTCTTGGAGCAAATCATCAAAATCAAAATTATTTCTATGATATTTTTTTGCTATTGAAATAACTAATCTATAATTTGATTCAATTAATTTTTTTCTTGCACGCTTATCACCATTTTTTGCACGTTTTGATAATTCAATTTCTTGTTCGTGTGATAATAGTGGATTTCTTTTAATAACATCATTATAAAATGAATTCAATGATGACATTTTTTTCCTTTTTGTTATAAGATTATTTATAATATAATATAAAAATTAAATTTACACTTTTATATTTCTATTTCAATAACTCTTTTTTCTTCTTTAATATCTTTTTTCTTTTTTAAAGATTCAAGATAATGAAAATATTTTAATTCATTTAAATCTTTAATATGAATTTGAATTACATTCTCATTATTAACTTCATTTTTTTCTTTTTCAATTTGATCAATAATATATGAATCTAAAATATCTTCCATTTTATATTACCTTTTATAGATTAATTTAGTATCTATATTAGTACATATCATCTGCTAATTGAACTAATTGAACTTGTTGATTATTTGACACTGATTCATCTTGCAAAACAATGCATCCCACTGAAATTAAACTATTTGCTACACTTGCAGCATTTTTAAGTGCTGTTATTGTAACTTTATAAGGATCAATAATTCCTGCAGAAACCATATCTACATATTTACCTTGTCGTACATCATAACCATATGACCAATCAGGTTCTCTACGAATCATTTCAAAAACATAATCAACTGATTTATCTGCATTTTGCAAAATGCATTTAAGAGGTGATAAACATGAATCAGAAATAATTTTTGCAACAGTTTTTTCAATAAATGATTTTTTATTATCAATGTCATCTTGTAGTTTTAAACCTGCTTTTGCAAGTGCAATTCCACCACCAGGAAGAAATCCACTTTCCATTGCAGCTTTTGTTGCATGTAATGCATCATCAATTCTATCAACAAGTTCATGCAATTCTGATTCTGTGTGTGCACCAATTGATAGCACAGCAACTACACCTTTATTAATAACTAATCTTTGCTTAAGGTATGCTTCTTCTTCTTTTGAAATATCTTTATTTTCAAGAAGTCTCTCAATTTCTCTAGTTAATTCAATATCATCTTGTGTTTCAAGACAATCAACAAAAACAGTAGTATCATTTGTTACTTCAATTTTTTTACATCTACCTAAATCTGAAAAACCCATTTTATTAATTTGTTTTTCATCAATATCATAAATGACTTTTGTTTTTAGTGTTTTTGCAAGATCAGTTAGAACTTGATTTCTTTTTTCTCCATAAAAAGGAGATCTAATTGCACATAAACTAAGCGTTCCTTTTGAAACATTTACAACCATATGTTGAATTGCTTCTTGATCAAAATCATTTGCAATAATAAAAACTGGTTTTGAGTTTTGATGTGCTTTTTCTAGTATTGGTAAAATTTGTTGAAGTGAATTTAGTTTACAAGATAGAATTAAAACTAGAGGATCTTCAAGAGATACTTTTGATTTATCTTCTTGATTTACAAAATAAGGTGAAATAAATCCTCTATCGATTTTAACACCTCTTACAAGTTTCAGTTCAGTTTGAGTTGTTTTACTTTTTTGTACTGTTACCAAACCTGATGAACCGACTTGCGACATTGCTTTTGCAATTAGATCACCAATATATTCATCACCATTTGCTGATACGCATGCGATTTGTTTGATTTCTTCATTTGAAGAAATAATTTTTCTTTTTGTTTCAAGAAAAGAAACCATTTCATCAACTTGTTTTGTTATATAACCTGTAATTTCAGATGATGATGTTATGCCTGTCTGTAATGCTTTTGCAGCATTAAAATAAATTTCTTTTGCCAAAACAGTCGCAGTTGTACTTCCATCACCTGCAGTGTTTGCTGTGTTTTCACTTGCTTGACGTAACATACTTGCACCAAGTTGCTCAACACGATCATATAGATTAATATGTTTTGCAACTGTTGCTCCATCTTTTGTTAGATGTGGTGGTTCATTATGTTTTTCAATAAGAACAAGTTTTCCTTTTGGTCCCATTGTAATTGATACTGCATCTGCTAATTTTTTAACACCTGTTTTTAGTGATGTTTGTGCTTGTTGATCAAAAAAAATTAAATCTGACATATTTATTACCTTTTATCCTTTAAGGATCTTCCTTGTTACACTCTCATTTTTAGTTTCAAAAAAAGTATCATGCATTAGAACACTTTCTAATGCAGAAGAACTTAGCACTCTTTTTTCATCAGTTAAAACATTTTTTGCATAGAATATGTCTCCTGCTTGCAATGCAATTTCATTTTCAGTTATAATAGATTTTTTTCTTAATGTATCGAGTTGTAAATTATTTAAAATTCTTTCATATGACATTTTTAATTTTCCTTAAATAATAGATTAAAGCATTTAATATATTTGTTCCATGTTTCATCTTTATCAACTAAAGATTTAAATTCAAATTGTGAAAATTTTTCACGTAATTCTGACCATTTATTTTTTTGTTGTTTTTCATAAAAAATAATTGAATCTTTATCTTCACCTAAATCATGAAATTTTATTAGAAACATATTTTTATCAAATAATTCTTGATTATTATTATAACAAAGAAACTCATTTAATAAATCTTTATTAAGAGCATACTTTGCTGCAGTTTTATCACCTACACCTTTAAAACCTTCAATATTGTCTGATGAATCTCCTTTTAATGATTTCCAAACAACATAATCATAATCAGGTTTATCAATAAATTGTTTTTTAACAGGACTATAAAGACTAATGTTTTCTGATATTAGTTGTATAAAATCTGTATCTGTTGATACAATAGTTACTTTTTCATTTTCATGAAGTTTTGCAAGATAAGCAATTATATCATCACATTCATAATCTTTATGTCTTACAATTTGAAAAGGAAAATAATTTAAAAGAATATCAACAATTATTTTTCTTTGTGTAGAAAATGATGAATCAATTTTAACTTCACGATTTGCTTTATATTCAGAAAATATTTCAAATCTTTTCTTTGGATAACCTTCCAAAACAAGAAAAACTTCATCAGGTTTATGTAATTCAATTAAAGGTTTTATTCCTCTAAAAAAATTAAAAACCATTGAATATTCACCTTTATCCATTCCACTATATAATGCTCTATAAAAAAGATTATATCCATCTAAAATAAGAATATTTTTCATTAATTTCCTAATAAGTTTTATGATGCAACAAAATCAGGTTTGATTTTACCTTTTTTTCCATCACCTAAATCTATTATAATAAACTCATCCTCTTCTTTACACTTTATATTATCAATACTTTTAACATCTAAGTTTTCTTCTTTAAGATCATCATCAAATATATCATTTAATTCTTTTGCATCATTTATTATTTTTTTAATAGTATTTTTTGCATTATTTAATAAAAATTCATTAACTTCTTCAAGTGAATTAAAATATTTATCAAATTTATCTAACGATATTTTCTTTGAATCCTTAAAAGGTAATACAACTCTATATTCAATTAATTCTTCTGATAAATTTGTTGTTGTTACTTTTTCAACAATTTTTATTGGAATTACTCTATTTCCACCATTTTTTATTATTGTAAATAATACTTGTCCTACATTATGCAATTTTTAATACTCCTTTTAAGAATATATAAAAATAAATTTTTATATACACAATTTAAATTTCTTTAAAACCTAATTCTTTTCTAATTTTATTATAATCTTCTTTAGATAATAATCTTTTTAAAAACTCAGAATTAATATACATTTGCATAGCAATATCTACAACTTGTTCTTCATCATCATTTAATTCTGCATCTTTCATAGCAGCAATAAATAAAACAGAAGGTATTTCATTATCTTTTTCTAGTTTAATAAAAGGTAATCCATTAGTTAATAATGATACTTCTTCCTCATAAAATATTTCAGGTTGTTTAAATTGTTTTTGACTCATATAATTTTATAATCCATTTTTTATTATTATAAAATTATTTTTTATATTGTTCAATTTTTTTTATTGTTCTTCTTGTTTTTGTTCTTGATCTTGATCTTGATCTTTAACAACAACTTTACTTTTATTTTCTTTTTCTTTTAATTGCTCATCAATTAATTTTATTTTTTCTTCAACTTGATTTATTAAGTTTTCAAAATTTAATTTATTTAATTTTTCTTTTAACAATAAAATATTCTCAATTGATTTTTTAAATTGTTCTAATCTATAATTACTTATTATTTTAGCATCATCAGATGCTATATCTTTTTCAAGTTTTTCTAAATTACTAACTATAAATTCAATATTTATGTTTTTTCTAAATTTTTCTATTGAAATAATTGAATTATCTATTGCATCAATAAAAATATTTTTATTTGATATTTTTCCATCTTTTATTTGTTTAAGTGTTTCTTCATAAAATGATTTTAATAATATTTTATCATCAATTTCACTTTGAGCTTCTTTTGTTTTATTTAATATGTTTATATTTTTTGTATAAATTTCATTAGCAGTTTTTTTAATATTTTTTATTTGAGAATTAATAATATCAGAATTTAATAAATTTTTATAATCCTGTTTTTTAAGAATTACTTCATTAAAATAATTTTCAATAATAGGATCTTCTACTATTTTTTTTATATTTTTAATTGATTCAAAATCTTGATTTCTTTTTAAACTTTTTAAATTATCTATTTTAATAGATTCTAATAATAATTCATAATAAAATTCATAAAATAAAACACCTACTGATAATTGTAGGTTATTTAATGTTACAGCACAAAATGAATTCATAAATGATAAATATGAATAATGACATTTTAATTCATATGAAAGAGAATTAATTAAATCATCATCAACACTTTTTTCTTTATCTTCTTTAATTAATTTTATTTTGTTATTATTAAAATTTAATCTATAATATGAACTATTTTGATTTTCAGGTTCTGATTGTTGTGTATTATCTTCTGTTTCAGGTGTTTCTTGTGATTGAGTATTATCTTGATCTGTTTCTTGTTCTTCTGGCTGTTGTTTAACTTTTTTTTCTGATTTAAAAAATGCAACTGAAAGTTTTAATTTTAAATTAGAAATTTCATTTATTATTTTTTTTGTTTCTGATTTATTTGAATTTATTTTATAAAGTTTTTGAATTGTAATTAGTGAATTAAAAGAAAGTGTTTCATTATTTAATTTTATAATATTGTTTAAAAAATCAATTTCAAAATTTGACAAATCATTTAAAACTTTTTTTCCTTTACTGAAATTGTAGATTTTTTTATGAAAAAATTCTTTTACTAATTCAGAATTTGTGTTTAATTTTTGAACAATTAATTTTTGTGCACCTTGTAATTCAGATTCAACAGATTTAATTTCTCTTTTTTCACTATATGATGTAATTGTATCTATTTCTTTAATATCATCTTTTTCTACTATTTTATTATATAGAAAAATATAAAAATTTACAAATTTTATTTGATTGTTTAAAACTTCTGTATCATCTTTAAATGGAGATATTTTTTCACTTATTTTATTTGTTAAATAATTTATTTTATTTAAAGCAGGTGTTGCAACCATAATATCAGGTCTTACTATAGATAATATCATCTTAGCATCACTACTACCTTCTATATTATCTATAGTTCTATTCATATCATCGCTTAATGATTTATCATTATCAATAAATCTTTTATTTATATCTCTTAATTTTTCATCAGTAAAAAGAGAAAATAATATTCTGAAAGGATATACTAAAAATGTTCTTAAATATCTTTCTGCTGCTAACAACATTGCATAATATGCTTTTCCAAGATCACTTACTAAACCTTTTGAAGCATTATATGCAGTATCAACAATATCTTCATTTAATTTTAATTTATTATTGTTGATTATCAGTTTTTTTGATTTTTGGTTTATGTGTTTTACTTTCATCTAATTCTAGCCTTATTCCATAAGATTTATAATATTTATCTATTAAATCTAATTCAAAACTATTTAATGTATGTTTTTTTGAAATGTAATCTCTTGTTGAAAAATTCTTTTTATATGCTGGAGTAAGATATTTTAAAATATATTTTTTAACAACTAACCAATCACTGCCTTTATATACTTCAGCAATTTCATTTGCAAGCTCTTGTATTGATTCTTCACATGTTTTTTTCTTCTTCAATCAGAAAGTCCTAGGAATAAAACTAAAATTATTATAATTTAATTTTTCTTCTTTTACAACATTTTCTTTATTTATTTTACTTTCAATTAAATTAAAACTACCAGTAAATTTATATAATAAATTGTTTTTCTTGTCTTGTATAACTAATCCTTCTATATTATTATTAAATAAAAGAGCTTTTAAATAATCACCATATAATTCATTTATATATAAACAGACAAATGATGTTTTATATTCATTAAAATTTATAAATTCATTTATCTGATTATTTTTAATTTTTGAATATAATTCAACACTAAAATTTGAATATTTTTTATTATGTAAAGATATTTTCTTTTTATTAAAATTTTTTAATAATGAATCTTGTAAAAAAGACTTTAAATTAATACTATATTTAGTGCCTGCAATTTCAATATCTATAGAATATTTATTTATATCACTTATAAAGTTTTCAAAGATATTGATCTTATCAGTTTTTTTTATTTTATTTAAAGAAAACTTATCTCTATTAGTATTATAAATAGATTCACAAAAATTATTAGAATTATCTATAAGTTGAGCATTACCTGTTTTAGTGTAAACACCTTCTCTAATATCACTATTACCTCTTATAAATAATCCTATTGGATAACATGAAATAATTTTATTATCTATTTTATTTGTTAAACCATTTACAAATTCAAATGCTATAAATCTTTGCTCATTTTTAATAAGTCCAAATGTTTCAGCTAATTTAAAAAAATCATTATTATTAACTGCATTTAAAACATATCTTATACCGATTTTTAACTCTATAGGTATTTTATAGTAATCAATATTTTTTTCATCTATTCCGTAAATATCTCTAGTTAAATCAGTTCCTCTATCAACAACAAATGAATTATTTTTTATTGACCATCTTACAGGTATTAATATACCATCTTTTTTTTCAACAAATCCTTCTTTTTGTAATAGATTTGTTAAATATTTAATTGTCATTAAATAATCATTTAAATTTTTTAAATTATTTACTTGATAAGGATGTTTTACTTGTATTAATTTAGACATATTAAAATTAAATAGATTTAAGTAATTTTAAAATATCATCTTTGTTTTGTTTAGATTCACCTATTTTAATAGGTGAATTAAAATCATATTTATTTGTTTTCTTTTTATTTTGTATTTTATCTCTTGTATATTCTTCTTCATCATCTTCAAAATCATCATCTAATTTATTTTTTAATTTTTTTGATTTATTTTTTTCATCTTTTGTTGATGAAGATTTTGAAATTTTAAAACCTATATCACTTGGAACATATGCAGCTTTACCTTTAACGTCCATTAATGTTATTTGAATTAATGCTTTAAAGAAAACATGTAATGTTTTCTTTTCATCATCTGATAATCTTGAAAAATAACTTTGAAGTTCATCATTAATACTACCATCAGAAAATGAATGTGCTGCTCTAAATTTATTTAATAATGATATGAATTTGTCAAAGTCAACTGCATCAACAAGATTTATTTTATAATCTTTTTCTGTTTCTTCATCGTCTTCTTCTTCACTATCATCAGTATCAGAAATTTCTTCTTCTTCTTCATCTTCTTCTTTTTGTTGTTTATAAGATTTATCTCTTAATTTTTTATCATCTTTTTTTGATTTATTTTTTGAATGTAAACCTTGTTTCTGCATTTCATCATTAAATAAATCTGTTTGTTGTGCAATATCATCAGATGAAACTTCTTCTTCATTTGATTCATTTAATAATTCAGCAATAATTGAAATTGCATCAAAATATTGTTTCATTATTTTTTACCCCATCTAATACTATTCTGCCATTTTTCATGATATAATTCTGCTCTTTTTCTTCTTAACTCATCCTGTTCCTTTATTTCATCATTTACATTTTTTTCTATTATGTTTTCATTTGTTCTTTTTTCTAAATCATTATTAAATTTATCAAAATCAAAATAAATTTCTTTTTTATCACTCATTTTTAATTTCCTTAATATTTTTACATGTATAACTTATTATATAAATATCTTTGTTTGTTAATGTTTTATTTTCTATTTTATTTAACTTTATTTTTGATAACTCATATGTTATACCCATAATATTTATATTTATTAATTCTGGCATATCTAGAATGCTTCCAGAATTACTTTTATTATTAATACATAAAACTATATTAAATTTATTTTTTTTTATTTTTAAAGTAATTAATTTATCAATATTAATAATTGAATTTTTAAATTTAATAAATGAATTTTTGTTTTCTATAATTTTTTCATCTATATTAAAAATATCATTTAATGATTCTGAAAAATAAAGACTATTATTTGCATTATCTAAACTTTTTAATATATCATCATCTAGTTTATTATTCTGCATAATAATACATTACATCTTTTTTTATTTTATCAATATCTTTTGATGTTGTTATTTCTAACTCAGAAACATTAGGTGAATAAGAATGAATAGTTATCATAACATTTTTTTCTCTTATATTTATTTCAATATCAGCTTCAATTTCTCTTTGATATTTAAATATTTCAAGAACAAAATGATCTCTTTGTTTTATGTTATTAAACTCATATATTCTTTTAATAAATGTGTTCTTTTCATCAGTCTGCCATTTGTTTTTTTTAACTTCAATAGGTATCATTACTTTATTAGTCAAATTAAATAAATTTTGAACATTATTCTCATTTAAATAATTGTTCATTAAACTTTTTAGCTGCATTTTTATGCTCTCTTTTTTAATTAAAATTCTTGACTAATCTTATCTAATTCTTTACCAAATTTTTGCTGATATACTCCTAATTCTTTCTTTGCAGTGTTTCTTGCTTCTGTTTCTTCTTTTCCAGTTATAAACATATCATCCTGTTTATTATGTAATTCTTGATATGCTAATGATATTACAACCCTTTCAATAATTGATTTAATATCAATTGTCATAATAAAATTCTCAATTTTTTCATATAATTCATCTGATGCATTTTCAAGATTATTTTTAACAAATTCACCAATTAAACCATTTGAACTTGTTATATCATCATATAAATCCATAGCATCATCAATACTAAACTCACCACCATCAACACCCATTAATTGAACTTTAGCATATTTTTCATTATACTCTTTTACTACTTCAACAAGATTATTTACAAAAAATTCCCTTCTACTTTCAGCTTGATCTGCAGCAGATTTCAAACCTTTCTTTGAGAATTTATATCCTGTTTTTCCAATAATCCATCTAACAATTGGATTAAACAAAAATCTTCCTTCATCAACTTTACATGCTTCAACATTTACTTCACCTGTAATATTTCCAGATGCATCAATTCCAGCTGATGGATAATTTTTTGTAAAATAATCTTTTACAACTTTTCCAAGCTGTCTTTCAATATTCACATCAGCATAATTTTCTTTAAAGAAATCATCAAGAATTTCTGATAAAAATATTCTAAATGAAGATTTTTTATATAATAATTCATTTAATATTATAAATTTTGAAACTCTTCCTAGTTTTTCAAATACATCCATATTAGTAGATGTTTGTTTTGTTGGTGATGTTTCAAATTCCATTATTTCTTTATATAGTGTTCCATCAAAAAATGCTTTTATTAATTTTCTATTTAATAATGTCGATTTAATACCTTCATATGCAGATGCAACACTAATCAATGAATTTGTATAATCTTCATTTTGTTTTAAATGTTTTTCTCTAATCAGTTGTTTCTTTTTAAGTGTTTCTGGACTATCACCTTCTTTTGGTTCTGTCATCTTTTCAACAGCAGCATCAATCTCTGCACTAACACCTTCAATTGAAATAACAGTATCTTCTTCATCTTCTGCAACCTCTTTTATTAAACCTAATCTTTCAAGACCTTCAAAAAATCTATCAGCAAATAATTCATAAAGTTTTGATTTTTGAGCATCATCAAGTAAAGAATAAAATGAAAGTTTGTTCCACACATTAATCATAACTCTTTTAATTCCTGATGCACCTGAGAAATTACCTCTACTTGCAGCAGCAATGTCATTTAATGCCAAACCACCTTTTTTACCTTTTCTTGATAAATCAATTGACAATTTATTGAAATATTCCTCAATATCTTCAGCAGACAATTTACTACCTGTTGCCAACATTCTTCTAGCATTAGATGCAGTTGTTGTTTTTAATAAACTCTTTAATCCTTCTAATTCAGTAAGGGCTTTTAGATATTGTTGTCTATCTACTTTTTTAGGTTCAAATTTTGAAGAATCAACACTAATCTTAATACTACCATCAGGATTTTCTTCAATAAAACCATAATCATCTAGAATATGTTTAATAGTTTCAATATTACTCTCTGATGATGAAACATTAAAAGATTCATCATCACTATAATCTTCATCTTGTTTAATTAATTCATAAGAATCATCAACCAATTTTTTACGATCTTCTGCAGACATCATTTCAAAATCTTCAAAATCAACTTCTTTTTCTTTTGAATAATTTCTAATATTATCAAAATATTGATTATATTGATCTAATACATCAACTTGATCATCTGATAATATTTCATCACTTGTCGTATCAACACTTGCACTTTTTCCAGTTTGAGGATATTCAGTATTTAACCAATCAAAAAATTCAATAAAGTTTTCACGCTTAGATCCTGTAGCTTGTTTTAAAAGCTCGCCTAATTCTCTTTCTCTCATAGCTGAAACGTTAAATTTATATTTTTCAAGATACTCTTTAAATTTTTGTCTTAATTCTTGTGCACGTTCAGCAGTTAAACCAGAACTAAGCATTGAAATTCTTGATAATATAGATCCACTAGCTTCATCTTTAAGAGATGCTTGATCATATAGAGATACTGCAAATTGTTTTGAATAATTAGGAACTTTTAAAACATACAAGTATTTTTTAATTTCATCAATTATAATAAATTTTCTTTTATCATTAACTGTTGTAAAAGAATTAAATGCCATTCTTTTAATTTTTTCAAGTTTTGTATAAACAGGTTTTGTAGAACCTTTTACAAATTTATCACCTTTTACTTTACTAAAAAATTCTTCATCACTTGATGAAGATTTAAATAACTCTTCATCCTTTTTAAATGTATCAATTAAATCATCATCGACTCCATCACCATCAACATCCATTTCAACACGTGAAGAACTTGCAACAGGTGAAGATTTTGGAGCTGATGTAATTCCAAATAACATTTCATTTTGTTTTTTTAATTCATCAAAATATGCTTTTCTTGCAGAAATACTAGAAGCTTCATCTTCTTCAATATCATCTTCAGATTCAAGCAAAAATGAAATTTTATTATTTATTGCATATTCTAATGCTTCACTTAATTTTAAATCTAATCTTAAATTTTTTATATTAATTTCACTTAATTCTTGATCAATTAATGACTCATTTAAATTTTGTTTAAATTTATAAGAAATCATTTCATTAATATTTAATAATTTTTTATTTACAATTTTTTCATTTTTATTTGTTATTAAATAAGAATTTTTTAACAATTCATTAATTGAATCATATGAAGGTTTATTTCCTTGTGATTCTACTAATGAATTAGTTAAACATTTAAATTCATTCATTAGGTTTTTATCATTTTTTATTTTTGTATTAACTAAACATGATAATAAATAATATTTCTTTTTAAAATCATTTGATTTATACTCAAGAAGTTTTGAAATTCTATTTTTAATAACATTTAAATTTTTCATATTAATTTTATAACCTACTTTTTATTTAATAATTATTTTTTATTTTTTATTATTTAAATATGTTTTAACTTGTACCCAAAATTTTTCAATATCATTATTTGACATATCAATTTGTTCTATTGCATCTTTTAAACTTTTACCAAGTTCTACTTTGTTTTTAGGAAAATAATTAACATCTAATAATTTTTCTATTTCTTTTCTTTGCCCATGCAATTGATTTGCACTAATATTATCAGGTGATATAGGCATATCTTCAATATCTAATACACTAGATACATCTAAATCAGGACCAGGTCTATCATACATGCTATATCTCATATTTTTACCGGCATGCATGTCATCATCAGGCTGAAACATTTCATTTAATTCTTTTTCAAATAAAATACTTCTTGCAAATTCTTTTAATATAATGTCATTAATTTTCATAATACAACCTTTTTTATTTATAAATATTTGTTTTATTATAAATTAATGATATTCTTCATCATCATCATCATCAAATTTATTTAAATTATATGATGAGTTTTTTTTAAATATTCCTATTAAACTTTCATAACCCATATATAAATCTTTTATTGCATTAACAATTAATGATATATCTCTTGTAAATAAAGAGTTTTTATTTTCAAATTTATTATTTATTTCACTTATTAAATTTTCTTTTTCAATAATAATATTTTGCAATATTTCAATTTCTTCTTTTAATTTATCATTTTCTTTTTTTAATTTATTAACTTCAATAAATAATAAATCTACTTTTTCATATAAATCATTTAATTTATAATATTCAGTCTTCACTAATTGATGAATTTTCTTCAATAGCATTATATATGTCTTTCTCTTTTAAGTCTTTGAGAGCATTAAATTTTTGCTGCTTTATATCTTTAACTCTCTCTTCTATAAGCTTTTCAATATATTCATCACCATTAACAAACTTCTCAACAATCATTCTCATAAATGTTTGAATATTTGCATCTTTTAAAAATAACAAAGCCCTTAACTTCCTGTATGTGTATCCCTCAATTGTTAAATGCACACACTTGTTTTCAACTAAATCTTTAGGATTCTGCATTTTTATCCCTGACTTCTAGCACCTACTGCACCATTATATTTAACAGGCTTTTCTAAGTAAACAGAATCATCATTATAATAATCAGAACCATGCATATACTTTATCTTTGATTTATTTTTATGCACTGCTCTTTGATACTTTTCTTTAAACTCTTTTACTTTTTCACTTATCTCTTTTCCAGGTGCTAACATCTTAATCTTCATCAAATATAAATCTTTCACAAGATCAACTATATCATACTGCTCATTAAAATGTATTAATTTATGTATTGCTTTTGATACCTCTAA
>Ga0194115_10002059_pt1 | contig 24545 bp, 21 predicted proteins | sample TA2MahsurfametaG_3_FD_148656 | JGI IMG/M metagenome (GOLD analysis project Ga0194115, IMG submission 148656) | Freshwater microbial communities from Lake Tanganyika, Tanzania - TA2015002 Mahale S4 surface | ecosystem: Environmental > Aquatic > Freshwater > Lake | place: Tanzania: Lake... | reverse complement strand
GCTTATCGCGGTGGTGTTTTAGATAACAATGATGATATACATTTTGTTCCTTCGAGTGCAAGAGTTGGCCAAAAAGTTTCTTCTGCTGGTGTCGTATCAACATATTCATTAGTATTTACCACTGGTGCTGCATATGACGGTGGTGTTCTTGATAACAATGGTGACATACATTTTGTTCCTTTTAATGCGTCTGTAGGACAAAAAATATCATCCGCTGGTGTTGTATCAACATATTCATTGGTGTACACAACTGCTGGTGCATATGTTTTTGGCGGAAAAGCATATAATGGTGACATACATTTTGTTCCGTATGATGCAAACAGAGGACAAAAAATATCCTCTGCTGGTGTTGTATCCACATATTCATTGGCATATACAACTACTAATGCTTATATGGGTGGTGCCATGGATAGTACAGGCAACACCTTTTATCTTGCTCCACAAGATGCAGGAGTTGGACAAGTTATAGAGTTCAATAAATTTTTATCTCAACATCCTACAACATATTCACTAGCGTATACTACCGCAGCTGGTGCATATGATGGCGGTGTTCTTGACGGTAATGGCAGTATTCATTTTGTTCCAAATAGTGCAAGAGTTGGCCAAAAAATATTCTCTGATGGAATTGTACAAACATATTCATTAGTGTACACAACAGCCGCTGCATACGCCGGTGGTGTTCTTGATGTTAGTGGAGATGTTCAGTTTGTGCCTTCTAATGCAAATAGAGGTCAAAAACTATTAATTAATGAAAGTGTTCCCATTTATGTTTCGACATACTCACTAGTACACACCACATCACTTGCATACCGCGGCGGTGTTCTTGCACCAAATGGTGACACACATTTTGTAAATTATAATGCAAGAGTTGGACAAAAAATATCCTCTGCTGGTGTTGTATCAACATATTCATTGGTGCATACTACTAGTGCTGCATATTGGGGTGGTGTTCTTGCACCAAATGGTGACACACATTTTGTAAATTATAATGCAAGAGTTGGACAAAAAATATCCTCTGCTGGTGTTGTATCGACATATTCGTTAGTATACACAATTGGTACTGCTTATCGAGGTGGTGTTCTTGATAGTAACGGCGATATTCATTTTGTTCCTGATAGTGCCCTAGTTGGACAAAAAATATCATCCGCTGGTGTAATATCAACGTATTCGATATTGCAAAATCGTCATCAAGAAGGTGTTCTTTCCGAATCTGGAGATGTGTATTTTATTCAACAAAATACTCAGCGATATGGGATGAAGCTTGTCAATAAACCAAATGTCCTTATAAGACGAGCGCATGATTCTTCAGACACTTCAAATGTTATTCCATATGCCATTTCTTCTTATCCTCAATCACTTGTTCCCGTTGGTTATGAGTTAGGAATTGGAAAATACGAACTCATATCACGACAAACACCTTTTACAAAAGCGAAAAAAGCTTTAACTGCTGCAATATTACCAAAATCTTTACCCGGTACTTTAGTTTCTACTGATACTACCGCATCTTATCCAGCTGCGAATGCAATATTTTATTATGCTGATCCTGTTAATCCACCGTTATATCAATACCTTTCCGAGCAAGCTGAGATAAGTTTAAACAGAACTCTGCAAAGAAATGTTGATCGAGGTTCATTGTTTAATAATAACGGCGTGAATGGCATAATATCAACATATGCATTGGCATATACTACTTCGTTTGGATATTATGGTGGAGTTCTTTCACAAAATGGTGAACTTCATTTTGTTCCGTATAATGCAAACAGAGGACAAAAAATATCTGCTGATGGTGTTGCATCGACATATGCATTGGTTTATACAACATCAGCAGCGGAACCCAAACTTTATTCTGGTGGTGTTCTTGCACCAAATGGAGACATACATTTTATACCTTATAATGCGAATAGAGGACAAAAAGTATCCGCTAGCGGTATCGTGTCAACATATGCATTAGCGTATACTACTACATCAGCTTATATTGGAGGTACTCTTGCTCCAAATGGTGAAATTCATTTTGCTGCATTTCAAGCCCTTGTTGGACAAAAAATATCAAGAACTGGTACGGTTTCAACATATTCACTTATAAACACAAATTACAGCTCAGGCACGAATTGGGGAAGCGTTTTACTTCCTAATGGATCAATTTATTTTATTCCTCATGCTTCTCCTTTTCCATCAAGAATGTTTCCAAATGGATTGTTTACTGAATATGAAAATACAGGTCCTTTTAATGGTTTTTTTAATCCGTTCGGTAAAAATGCTACGATAGATGCAGACGGACATTTAGTATTTCAATACTCGGATGGCTTAGGAAGAGTCTTTATCGTTAAAAATCAACAATATAGCACGCCTGTAAAATACGGTACACAATTTAATTATGACGGTGCAGTTCTTGCACCAAATGGTGATGTGCATTTTGTACCAGGCAACGCAATCGTAGGTCAAAAAATATCCGCTTCAGGTATTGTGTCTACATACTCTTTAGTGTATACTAATACATCAGCTTATGGAGGTGGTATACTTATGTCGAATGGTGAAATTCATTTTGTTCCGTATTCAGCAGAAGTAGGACAAAAAATTTCAACAGGAATGAAAATTCCTTTAGGAATCGCTACAGCAGCATATTTTAATGGTAATCTTTAACAATTATTTAAACTGAAAGTGGGAAATTATGTATAGCAGAGATAAAATTATTGACACGATGAAAGAAATTTATAGTGAGTCAAGAACAATTAAGCCCTATGTAGTTATAGCACAACCAAGAAGAGATTTGAATGAAAAAGCGGCACAAAATTTTGACGGTTATGATGGACTTCATATTGATTTGATGGGATTCTCACACGGCTACTGTAATATTGGTGGAGAAAAAGTTGATGTCGCAAGAAATTATCTCATTGAACAAACACTTGAAAGTGGAGCGAAATATCTTTTGTTTGTAGGTGAAGACACAGTTCTTCCTTATGATGGATTTAAACAGCTTATGAAAACGGCTGAAGAGAATCCTGGTGCTGTTGTTACTGGTGTTTACTACATCAAGTGTTCCGACGCAATGATTATGACAAGAGAAAACGATTGGATCGTAATTCCGAATGTTGATCCTGGACAAATCATTGAAGCATGGCAAACAGGTATGGACGCTATGTTGATTCCAGTTGAACTATTAAAAAAGATGAAAGAAGAAGATCCAGAACTTCCATTCTGCTGTATCGGTAACAACATCAATGATGAAATTCCATTTATTGGTGAAGACAACTTCTTTGTACATCGTTTGCACAAGAGAGGAACAAAACTTCTTGTAAATACTGACGTTCAATGTCTGCACATGGATTTAGCTAGTGGTATGTACACAGCGCATCCTTCAGTAGACTTGACAAAATATTATACTAATATTAAACCAACAAGACGTTTGACTATGGATGATAAAGAATTCATCGATCAGCGTTGGGTCAATCGATTGCCTGATGGTACTGCTTACAAGTCGATCATCGCACATAAGGTTGAAAAGAAAGAGACTATTCGTTTCAACATGGGTTCAGGCAACGACAAGCTTGAGGGCTATTTAAATGTTGACAAGAATAGTAAAGAAGCTGATATTATCATTGACGTAATGAAGATGGATTTGCCTGAAAATGTTACTGAGGAAATTTTGGCTAGTCACTTGATTGAACATTTACCTCAACATCGTGCGCCAGAAATTATTTCTAATTGGTACAGAACACTCAAGCCTAAAGGCAAGTTAGTAGTTGAAACTCCACACATTGAAGAACTATGTAAAGATTTTCTACAACAAGATGATGAAGATAGAATCATGACTTTGACTTGTATCTTTGGTGCTGCAGCCGAAGAAAAGAGTGCAGAAACAGAAGAACGAGGTGCATTGTATCCACATTTATGGGGATATACACCAAAAACACTTACAGACTTGTGTAAATCTGTTGGATTTAAAGACGTTAAGATATTACCACAAACAGGAAAACATCCTGGTAAAAACTTTAGACTGGAGGCAGTTAAATGAGTGTTGCGATAACTGGCTTGGGATCTGCTGGTTCCAACGATGATCGATTATTAGCACAACTTACAGTAGAACACAACGGAGAAGTCTATGATTGGGCTATTTTTATTCCACCAAATCTAGATACAGATTTGGCAAGTTTCATACAATCAAAAGAAGCTACAATACGTGCTGAGATAGATAGAAAAGAAACTGAATGGAATAATTTGTCTGCAAAGACGAGAGAAATTACTAATCCAATGTCTCGACAAGTTACCGTTGTGAACATAAGTAAATCAGAAATTGTTCGACCTGAGATTCCTGATTATTATGTGAAACGAAAAAATGAGTATCCGCCAATAGCTGAACAGTTGGATGCGATTTGGAAAGGTGGTGATGCTATGACTGCCATGGCAAATAAAATTCGTTCAATTAAAGAAAAGTATCCTAAATCATGATTTTAAAAAAAGAGCATGTAAATAAATTGATAAACATCGTGGATCAAGACTTGATTTTTATTGAAGAAAATGAGTTTTCTGAAGGTGATGTTCTTATTCTTTTTAATAACAGCGACAAGTTTGGAACAATTCGATGTGATGTTCCAAACACATATCGTTCCGGATTTGCTAAAAAGATGAACTTCATTGAGTTTCCACCACGAGGTTTAATCAACGCAGTCTTTATTGATAAAGATACTGTAGTTTTCGCAAGAGGTACTTAAATGAGCGGAATCATAATGACGTTTTTTTCTGGTGCAGTTGTTACAGTAGTTCCTGCACAGGGTTCTATATCAGGTGAGCCAGCATCAAGCGTTTCGATTGGTGGATAGTTTATGAGATAACTAGGTTAATTTCCCTTTTGACTAAATAGTACATCAAAGAGGGGAAATTATCTTGGCTGCTTATCTAGAACTAACTATTGAACAGGGTGCAAACTTAACATCCATCGTCACAGTCAATGACGTAGAAGGAGATGCAGTTAATCTAGCAAATTACAGTGCATCTTCTCAACTTCGCAAATCTTATTATTCTTCATCAGCAAATACTCTTACAGCAACCGTAACGGGTAACGCCAATGGACAAATTACGTTGTCCATGACCGCTGCAAACACAGCACTATTAACTCCTGGAAGATATGTTTATGATCTGGTAATTACGAATTCTGTAGATAATTCTAAAACCAGAGTGATTGAAGGAACCGCAATCATATTGCCTTCTGTAACGAGGTAAATCATGTCACTCAATCTTGGCACAGTCACAATTCGTCAACCAAATCGTACAACGATTTCTGCTTCCGATTTTCGTCCGAAACCAAATATTTCTTTGTCGGAAATAAATGATGTCTCAACTGCTGGCGTTGAAGATGGGGAATTTTTAGCTTTTGATTCTGCAAACAATCGTTACGAGTTTAAAACTGCCACGGCTGTTATTGAGAAAGTTGACGGAGGTCAATTTTAAAAAATGGCAAATACACCTATTCAAATAAAAAGATCCCTAGTAACAAATGCACCATCTTCACTTAATGTTGGTGAACCGGGTTATTCATATAGCAGCAATACGTTATACATAGGAACTCCAGCAGGAACAGGAACAGTGCCTATTGGTGGATATGAATCGTATCTACGTTCAATCTACGCATTTGATCGTTCGAATGGCGCGTTTGAAGCGGCAAATAGCACACTTACTAATGTTACAGCCGCGTATGCACAAGCAAACGGTGCTTTTATCAAAGCGAATGCATCATTCGATCATGCAAATGCATCTTATATTTCACAGAACGCCGCTTTTTTACATGCTAACTCCGCGTTCATTAAAACTAATTCTGCATTTGACCATGCGAACGCATCTTACATCTCACAAAATGCGACTGGTCAATATGCTAACTCCGCATTTATTCACGCAAACTCTAGTTTTGCACAAGTAAATCTTGCATTCGATAGAGCAAACGCCGCATTTTTAAGTCAAAATGCAACTGGTGAATATACAAACTCAGCATTCACTCAAGCTAACGCAGCATTCATTCACGCTAATGCTGGCTTTATTCACGCCAATTCAGCATTTATTAAAACAAACGCCGCATTCTTACACGCAAACTCGGCTTATCAATCACAGAACGCAACTGGCAACTATGCGAATGCAGCATTTAATCAAGCCAACTCTGCGTATCATGACGCTAACGCTGCATTTGTTCATGCAAATAGTTCGTTTATAAAAACGAATGCGGCATTTAATCATGCCAATTCTAGTTACATTTCTCAAAATGCCACTGGACAATACGCGAACTCGGCTTTTGTACATGCAAATGCCTCATATCAAAGTCAAAATGCAACTGGTGAATATGCAAATGCTGCATTTTTAAGAGCAAATAATTCTCTGAGTGCGAATGTTGGTGGTACAGTTACAGGTGATGTTCGTATCACAGGTAATCTTACTGTCACAGGTAATACAACATATGTTAATACTTCAACCGTATTAATTGCTGATAATATCATTACATTAAATGCTGCAATCAATCAGTCATCAACTCCAGTTGCCGATGCAGGAATTGAAGTTGATCGTGGTGCTTTGTCTAACGTCTACTTGTTGTGGAATGAAACACTAGATAAGTGGCAATTTACAAACGATGGTGTAGGTTACGATGATCTGGGTGGATCTTCAGCATCTTCTTACGCCAACTCAGCATTCGTTAAAGCGAATGCAGCATTTGATCATGCGAATGCATCTTACATCTCACAAAATGCAACTGGTCAATATGCCAATGCGGGATTCAATCACGCGAATTCTGGATTCGTTCAAGCTAATGCGGCAATAACTCACGCACAATCAGCATTCATACATGCAAATGCTGCTTATCAATCACAGAACGCAACTGGCAACTATGCGAATGCAGCATTTACGGTAGCTAATGGTGCATTCATTCATGCAAATTCTGGATTTCATCACGCAAACGCTGCGTTTGCGAATGCTAATGGTGCATTTGCCGCTGCTAATGCTGCTTATATTCAAGCAAATAGTGGATTCATTCAAACTAATGCTGCATTTGATCTTGCAAATGCAGCATATCTAAGCCAAAATGCAACTGGTCAATATGCGAACGCTGCGTTTACGATAGCAAATGGTGCGTTTATTCATGTCAATTCAAGTTTCATTCAAACAAATGCAGCTTTTGATTTAGCTAATGCAGCTTATTTGTCGCAGAATGCAACAGGTCAATATGCGAACGCAGCATTTATTCATGCTAATTCTTCTTATGATCACGCAAATGCTGCATTTGCAAACGCTAACGGCGCTTTTGCTAAATCAAATGCAGCTTACATACACGCAAATTCAGGATTCATACACGCGAATTCGGCTTATATTCAAGCAAATGCAACTTTTGCAAATGCCAATGGTGCATTTATTGCAGCAAATTCTGCTGGTGTATATGCCAACGGCGCATTCAGACAGGCCAACTCTGCTTTTGCTAATGCCAACGGCGCTTTTGCGAAATCTAATGCGGCATATATTCAAGCGAATAGTGCATTTATAAAAACTAATTCTGCATTTTTACATGCAAATTACGCATTCATTCGTGCTAACAATGCGCTTGATGCAAATGTTGGTGGTACAGTCACAGGCGATGTTCGCATTACAGGTAACTTGACTGTAACTGGACAAACCACGTATGTGAACACTTCTACGGTATTAATTGCCGACAATATTATTACACTCAATGCAGCAGTAAATCAGTCACAGACACCTATTTCCGACGCAGGAGTTGAAGTTGATCGCGGTGTTTTGGCAAATGTTTACTTGTTGTGGAATGAAACACTAGATAAGTGGCAATTTACAAACGATGGTATTGGTTATGACGATTTAGGCGCAACGTCAGCATCATCGTATGCTAACTCCGCATTCATTAAAGCTAATGCATCTTTTGATCATGCAAATTCTGGATTCATTCAAGCAAACTCCGCATATCACGATGCCAATGCAGCATTTATTCATGCCAATTCAGCATTTATAAAAACGAATTCTGCATTCTTACATGCAAATTATTCGTTCAATCATGCGAATAGTGGATTCATCCAAGCTAATTCAGCTTATCATGATACCAACGCGGCATTTCATCATGCAAACTCTGGATTTATTCAAGCAAATAGTGCGTACCATGATGCTAATGCTGCATTCGCAAATGCTAATGGTGCTTTTGCTAAAGCTAACGCTGCGTTTGCCAATGCGAATGGTGCTTTTGCTGCTGCTAACGCTGCTTACATTCATGCAAATTCTGGATTTATTCAAGCAAATAGTGCGTACCATGATGCTAATGCTGCTTTTGCTAACGCTAACGGTGCTTTTGCCAAAGCCAACGCTGCGTTTGCCAATGCTAATGGTGCATTTGCCGCTGCTAATGCCGCTTATATACATGCAAATTCAGGATTTATTCAAGCAAACAGCGCATATCATGATGCGAATGCTGCGTTTGTTCATGCGAATAGTGGATTCATTCACGCCAACTCTGGTTTTATTCATGCAAACTATGCATTCAATCATGCCAACTCAAGCTATCAGTCACAAAATGCTACAGGTCAATATGCGAACGCTGCGTTTATCCATGCTAACTCCGCATTCATTAAAACAAACTCAGCATTCTTACACACAAACTATGCATTCAATCATGCCAACTCTGCATTCATAAAAACGAATTCAGCATTCGATCATGCCAATTCTGCATATATTCGTGCGAACAATTCGTTGGATGCTAATGTTGGTGGTAACGTATCAGCGTCGATTAATGTTGCAGGTGAATTTAGTGTTACTGGTAACATAACAACAGAATCAGTTACAACAGTTGGTGGAAATGGAAGCATTACTGGTGCAAATGCCATTTTCTCAAACTACTTCTTTGGTTCAAATGGAACTGTAGATTTATACGTCTACACTTCTTATGCATTTGCAAACGCAAATGCCGCTTTTGCAAAAGCAAATGATGGATATCATCACGCAAACTCGGCATTTATTCAAGCTAACTCTGCGTATCATGACGCTAATGCTGCATTCATTAAAACTAATTCTGCATTTGATCATGCAAACAGCGGATTCATACAAGCAAATAGCGCATATGATCACGCGAATGCTGCGTACATCTCACAGAATGCTACAGGTCAATATGCGAATGCTGCATTTTTAAGAGCCAATAATTCAATCGATGCAAATAATGGCGGCACAATTACTGGTAGTTTGACAGTTACCAATAATTTATTTGTGGGCAATGTATTTGTTACAGGTCAAACGTTTAGTATCAATGCAGGAACACTTGTCTCTAACGATACAGTTATTGTATTAGGAGAAGGTAATTATTTTGCAGACACTAGAGATATAGGATTTGCTGGTCATTATAATGATGGCACAAATGCACACTCTGGCTTTATTCGTGATACTGTCACGAAAGAATGGCATTTGTTCAAAGGCTATACGCCAGAAATTGGTGAAAACAATAATATCGATCTCAATGATCCTTCTTTTCAAATCGATACTCTTCACGCCAATTTACGCTCAACCTTCGTTACAATTAAAGGTATTGATTTATTACCAAGAACAAATATAATCTTTGATTTAACAAACGCTGCATTTATTCACGCAAATAGTGGATTTATACAAACAAATTCTGCGTTTCATCATGCTAACTATGCATTTGCAAACGCAAATGCCGCTTTTGCAAAAGCAAACGCATCATTTGATCATGCAAACTCTGGATTTATTCAAGCCAATTCAGCTTATCATGATACCAATGCGGCATTTATCCACGCAAACTCTGGATTTATAAAAACAAATTCCGCTTTTGATCACGCAAATGCAGCATATCAAAGTCAAAATGCAACTGGACAATATGCTAATTCCGCTTTTCATCATGCAAACTCTGGATTTATTCAAGCAAATAGTGCATACCATGATGCTAATGCTGCATTCGCAAATGCTAATGGTGCTTTTGCAAAAGCGAATGCTGCATTCGCAAATGCTAATGGTGCATTTGCCGCTGCTAACGCTGCTTATATACATGCAAATTCTGGATTTATTCAAGCAAACGCATCATTTGATTATGCAAACTCTGGATTTATTCAAGCTAACTCAGCTTATCATGATACCAATGCCGCATTCATTCATGCGAACAGCGGATTCATAAAAACTAATTTAGCTTTTGATCATGCAAATTCTGGATTCATTCAAGCAAATTCATCATTCCTACATGCAAACTATGCATCCAATCATGCGAACTCGGCTTATCAGTCACAGAATACTACAGGTCAATATGCGAACGCTGCATTTATTCATGCCAATTTTGGATTCGATCATGCTAATGCTGCGTACATAAGTCAAAATGCAACAGGTCAATATGCCAATGCAGCATTCACATTAGCTAACGGTGCATTTATTCATGCGAACAGCGGATTCATTCAAACTAATTCCGCTTTTGGTCATGCGAACTCGGCTTATCAATCACAGAATGCAACAGGTCAATATGCCAATGCTTCGTTTCATCATGCAAATGCTGCTTTTGTTTTTGCCAACACAATTGCGGCTGGATCAATAGATCAATATTCTCGTGATCACGCCAATTCTGGATTCATTCAAGCGAACGCTGCATTTATTCATGTCAATTCAAGTTTCATTCAAACAAATGCTTCGTTTGATCATGCAAATGCTGCTTTTGTTTTTGCCAACACAATTGCGGCTGGATCAATAGATCAATATTCCCGTGATCACGCCAATTCTGGATTCATACAAGCCAATGCTTCGTTTGATCATGCAAATGCGGCTTTTATTCGTGCAAATAATTCGATTGACGCAAATAATGGTGGTACAATTACTGGTAGTTTAGTTGTTACCAATAACTTATTTGCGGGTAACTTAGTTGTTACTGGTCAAACATTTAGTGTAAATGCAACCACATTAGTTGCAAACGATACGGTAATTATTCTTGGCGCAGGAAATTATATATCCGATTTGAAAGATTTAGGATTTGCTGGTCATTATAATGATGGCACAAATGCACATTCAGGTTTAATCCGTGATACTGTCACGAAAGAATGGCATTTGTTCAAAGGCTATACGCCAGAAATTGGTGAAAACAATAATATCGATCTCAATGATCCTTCTTTTGTAATCGATACTCTTAATGCTAACTTACATTCAACGTATGTTTTAACAAAGGGTATTGATTTATTAGTAAGAACAAATACGATATTCGACTCAACAAATGCATCTTTCTTACACGCTAACGCAGCTTTTATTCGTGCGAATAATTCATTAGACGCGAACAATGGTGGTACAGTCACAGCTAAAGTTACAGTCAGCTCTACAGATGGACTTGTCGTTGAAAACGCTACGACTCAAGATTCAATTACTATTAAAGGACGTTCTGGAGGAACAAGTTCTTATTCGGCAACCATTGTTCCTGATACTTTAACTACAAGCAGAACAATTACCATACCAGACCAAAGTTTTACAATGGGTTTCAGAAACATACCCGCTGTAGGTCAAAAAACATCTCAATATACATTAGCGGTAACTGATGTTGGTGAATTTGTAGAAATTGGCACAGGTGGTTCTATTGTAATTCCAAATAATGTTTTCGCTGCTGGTGATGCAATCTCAATTTTCAATAATACAGGTGCTAGTGTAAGTATTACTTGTAGTATTACTACCGCTTATATTGCAGGTTTCAATTTAGATGTAGCATCAGTCAGTCTTGCTACAAGAGGCGTTGCAACAATATTGTTTGTAAGTCCTACTGTTTGTGTAATTATGGGAAGTGTATCATAACAAGAACTATATAAACTTATGCTTATCTCAACTAGACAACAATTTAAAGATTACTGCTTACGAAGACTTGGATTTCCAGTTATTGAAATCAACGTAGATGACGATCAAGTAGATGATCGAATTGATGATGCTGTCAACTTCTGGCGTGACTATCATTATGATGGTACCGAAAAGTTGTATATGAAACATCAAATCACGCAAGCGGATATTGACCGTCAATGGATTTATTGCCCAGATGCAATTCAGTTTGTAACTGGTATTTTTCCATTTGATAATTCAAATGCATCAATCAATATGTTCGATTTACGTTATCAGTTACGCCTACACGATCTTTACGACTTTACTTCAGTATCGTATGTGTCTTATGAAATTACCATGCAACATCTACGAACTTTGAATCTATTGTTTTCTGGTACACCACAGTTTCGTTTCAATCGTCATCAAAACAAAGTCTTTCTTGATATTGATTGGACAAGAGATGTTGAGCCAGGAGAATGGATTGTTGTTGAGTGTTATCGTGTACTACGACCTGAAACGGTCACACTAACAGGCACAGTTACAGGTAATCCATCATCAAATACAATTACAGGTTATGGTACTAAATTTGATCAAGAAATTGTACCCTTTGATTTTATTACAATCGGCAACGAGTCTAAGCAAGTAGGTAATATAGAATCTCCTACAAGCCTTACACTAGTTGGACCACCAACATTGACGCATAGTAACTCGGCTATTTCAATTGAAGGCACAACAGATGTATGGAATGATCGTTTTCTCAAGCAATTGGCAACAGCAAAAATCAAACAACAATGGGGCAACAATCTTAAAAAGTTTGAAGGTATTCAAATGCCTGGTGGTGTCACACTTAATGGACAAAAAATTTACGATGAAGCGACAGAAGAAATTAAACAATTGGAAGAAGAGATTTATCAGATGGGTTCATTGCCATCAGAAATCTTCACTGGATAATGGCAACTAATTTTTACTTCAATAATTTCCCTTCAAGACTGAGTGATGGTAATCCAATCACTCCAGAACAGTTATTAGTTGAAGATTTAGTTATCGAAGCCCTTAAAATTTACGGATTAGATGTTTACTATTTACCGCGCACAACACGCGACGAAGTGGACTATTTGTTTGGTGAAGATGCTCTCAAAGAATATCGAACTGCACATCCTATCGAAATGTATTTGGAAAATGTAAGTGGATTTGATGGAGATCAAGATTTTATTTCAAAGTTTGGTTTAGAAATTCGTGATGAAGTGACGATGCTTGTTTCAAGACTGAGATTTAAATACACAGTTGATGGTCTAATACGACCAAATTCTGGTGATTTAGTTTATGTTCCTATGACTGCATCAATGTTTGAGATTACTGATGTTGAATCTGAAATCAATCAAGCAATGTTTTATACATTAGGTCGTGGACGTGGAGGTAATGTTTATCTTTATGCTTTAAAGATGAAGCAGTATTATTTTTCAAATGAAATTGTTGATACAGGTGTTGCTGAAATCGATAATACAATTCGCGATTATTATCCAAAAACCCGTATTTCATTAGGTGCTGGTGGCACAGGCAAATTTATCAATGATGAAATCATATATCAAGGCTCATCACTTGCTACTGCAACAGCGCAAGCACTTGTATATGATTTTAGTCCTAATACACACATTGACATTTATCGTGTACAAGGAGATTTTAGTGCGTCAGCAAATGTGAAAGGTAATACTAGTTCTGCTCAGTGGACAGTCACACTTACTTCTGATGCTGCAACGCAAAACACTGCATTCGAAGACATTATTGATAATGCAAGAATTGAAGCTGCAAGTGATAACATCATTGACTTTACGGAAGTCAATCCGTTTGGGGAACCTTAATGCTAGGTAATGCACAATTTTATCATCGTACCATCCGTAAGATGGTAGTTATTTTTGGTACTATGTTCAACGATCTTGAAATTGTACGTTACACACAAGCTGGTTTGGCAAAAGAAAAACTTAAAGTACCATTATCATATGGACCCAAAGAACGTTATCTAACACAGATTACTTCTGACCCAAATCTGGTTAAGTCGGTTAATGCTGTAATACCAAGAATGTCTTTCAATCTAGAAAGTCTTGAGTATGATGCGAATCGTAAACAGATTTCCACACTACAAAACTTTTCAGGTGCGACAAACTCAATTGTAAACACTCAATTTTTTCCTGTTCCATATAACTTTGAATTTAGTTTGTCTATATTTGTTCGTAACACTGAAGATGGCACACAAATTCTTGAACAGATTTTACCATTTTTTACGCCTGATTTTAGTGTTGTTGTAGATTTTATTCCTGCAATGGATCAAAAATATACAGTTCCAATTATTTTAAACTCAGTCGCTTCTACGGTAGAATATGAGGGTGGAATGAGTGATGGAACAACTAGAATTATTGTTTGGGATTTAACATTTACAGCTAAAAGTTTTATCTGGCCACCAGTCAAGACAGGCAAAATTATTAATTCCGCTAATACAAATATTAATCTTGATACAGCATCTAGAGATATTCAAAAGGTTTATGTTGACTATGCAAATGGCAATAATGTGTTTACTACTGGAGAAACACTTCGTGATACTGCAAATGGATTCTTCGGTACAGTAGAATACTTTAGCAATACTTCTGCAGGCACATTGATAATTACAGATGGCAATAAGCTTATCGAAACGGGTTATGTGTTGACTGGCGACTATTCTGGTGCAACATATACAGTGGAAACTTTGGATATAAGTCCAGTAAAATTGGTGTCTGTAGTAACAGAACCTAATCCTAACACAGCGTTACCAAATTCAAATTTTGGTTATACAGAAACAATTACAGAATGGCCCGACACATTATTATGAAAAAGCTAAATAAAAATCTATCTGAAATATTTGATGTTGCTCCTATTGAAGAAAAAATCATAGAGCCATTATCTGTGGTTGTTGATGATGGTGTAAATCAAATTGATTCTGATGCTGAATTTGCCCGCGACAATATGCGTGAGTTAATTACAAATGGTAATCAAGCATTGACTGAGTTAGCTTCAGTAGCAAATCAGTCGGAATCACCACGTGCATATGAAGTTTTGGCTACGATGATGAAAAATCTGGCTGAGATGAATAAAGATTTACTAGAGTTACAGAAAAGAAAAAAAGAGCTTGCACCTCAATCTGAAACTAGTAAAGGAGTCAACATAGATAAAGCAGTCTTTGTTGGCTCTACTAATGAACTACTCAAAATGATAAAAGGAAATAAATAAAATTATGGAACAATTAATAGAGCAAATGAAAGTCATTTTAGGTACAAACTTCGGTTTGTATTTTAAAGCACATTCATTTCATTGGAACGTAGAAGGTCCTAACTTTGCTGAATATCATGGATTTTTAGGTACATTTTATGAAGCAGTATATGACCAAACAGACGCGATTGCAGAACACATTCGTGCGTTAGGTTCATACGCGCCAACAACTTTGGCAAGAATGATAGAACTATCAAAGATTAACGAAGTTGTCGCTATTCCTTCTTCACTTATTATGATGTCTGAGCTTGCATCAGATAACGACAAATACATTCTGGAACTTCGTGCAGGAATTGCATTAGCTGATGCTGCTGATGAACCAGCGGTTGGAAACTTTTTGCAAGACATTCTTGACGCACATCAAAAACATGGTTGGATGTTGAAAAGTTTTACACGTTAAAAAATGGATGACGGATATCTTGGTAATGCACGACTTAAAAGAGTCGGTGTTAAAATATCCTATACTGAAGAACAGGCCATAGAACTGGCCAAATGTATTGAAAATCCAGTATATTTTATTCGAACATACGTTAAAATTGTCAACGTAGATCGAGGTCTTGTACCATTTGAAATGTGGGACTTTCAAGAAGATATGGTCACACAGTTTCATAGTAATCGATTCGTTATTGCAAAAATGCCACGACAGGTAGGTAAAACAACTACAACTGTTGGATATATGTTATGGTCGGCATTATTTAATGAAGAATTTGTGATTGGTATTCTTGCAAACAAACTTCAACTTGCACAAGATATTCTAGCCAAAATTCAAAAAGCGTATGAATGCCTTCCAATGTGGCTTCAACAAGGTATTATTAATTGGAACAAACGTTCAATTGAATTAGAAAATGGCTCAAAGATTTATGCATATGCAACTTCAGCAGCAGGTGTCCGTGGTGGTACATATAATTTAATTTTTCTTGATGAATTTGCTTTTGTGCCACACAACATGGCAGTAGATTTTTTCACATCGACTTATCCTGTTATTTCATCTGGTAAAACATCTAAAGTAATTATTGTTTCCACACCAAATGGTTTAAATCTATTTTATAAGATGTGGATGGATGCCATTGAGGGGCGTTCACTCTACAAAACATTAGAGATTCACTGGTCACAAGTTCCAGGACGTGATCAAAAGTGGAAAGAAGAAACAATACGAAATACTTCTGAAGAACAGTTTCGTCAAGAATTTGAAACGGAATTTATTGGTTCTTCAGCAACACTCATTTCTGGCTCAAAACTACGTTCATTGGCATTTCATGATCCTATGCGTATTGAAGATGATGGAAATTTATTTGTGTATGAAAATCCAAAGCCTGGGCGAATTTACATTGCAACGGTAGACTGTTCTGAAGGTGTTGCGCTAGATTACCACACAATTAATATTTTAGATGCGACAGAAGCTCCATATAAACAAGTTGCACGTTATCGTAATAACAAATTACCATTATTGTTTTTACCTACAGTCATTTATTCTTTAGCTAATCGCTACAATCAAGCATATGTGCTAATTGAAACCAATAATGTAGGTCAACAAGTCGTAGATATTCTACATTATGATCTGGAATATGAAAACATTTATAAGCTAGAGCATCATCATATTAAAGGACAAAGCATTTCCGCTGGCTTCAAACGTTCAGTTGCTTTTGGCGTCAAAACAACCAAGTCTGTCAAAAAAATTGGTTGTGCGAACCTTAAAACATTGATTGAAAATGACAAGTTAATTATTAATGATTTCGACACAATTGCAGAATTAAATACATTCGTTCGAAAGAAAGACACTTATGCGGCTGAAGAAGGTAATAATGATGATATTGTAATGGGTCTGGTGCTTTATGCATGGCTAACAGCACAGACATTTTTTAAAGATGAAACAAGAATTGATATCCGTAAAATTATGTTGGAAGAGCAGAACTTGTTAGGTGAAGAAAGCGTTTTGCCATTTGGTTTCATTGAAGATGGACTGCGTAGAGAATTGGAAGTGGAAGACGGAGACATGTGGGAGCCTCCAGCAGGCTATTTATCATCAAATTTGTAAAAAACTAAATAGACAATAAAAAGAATATTGACCCAACAATAAAAGGAGAAATCCAATGGCATTTCAATTATCACCTGGAGTGAATGTATCAGAAATTGATCTGACTACAGTTATTCCTTCAGTTGTCACTTCTGCTGGCGCATTTGTAGGACCTTTTAATTGGGGACCATGTGGTGTAGTCACAACTATTTCCGATGAAGTTCGTCTGACGGACAGATTCGGCAAACCAGATAGCGCAAATTATGAGTATTGGTTCTCTGCTGCGAACTTCTTATCTTATGGTAATAACTTAAAGATTGTTCGTGCTATTCCTACAAATGGTAATAACGCAACCGCAAATGGCGGATCATTAGTCATTAAAAGCGAAGATGATTATGATGAAAATCATACAGGTTATGCAGCAAACTCATACAACGGATTTGCTGCTCGTTGGCCAGGAGCTTTAGGTAATTCACTTAAAGTATCTTTAGCCGATGCAGCATCATATGGTACATGGGCTTACAAGTCACAATTCTCTTCAGCACCAGGAACATCAGGATATGTATCATCAAGAAATGGTTCTTTTGATGAATTACATGTTATCGTTATCGATGAAGATGGATTGTGGACAGGCGCACAAGGCACAGTTCTAGAAAAATTTGGTTTTGTTTCTAAAGCATCAGATGCAAGAGATGATTCAGGTAACTCAAATTACTACAAAAAAGTAATTGAAACTAAATCAAAATACATTTGGTCAGTTGCACATCCTACACAAAATACTGGTGCAGGAACAGCATGGGGTTTATCAGCAAACGCATCCGTGTTTGCAAATACAACAGGTAATGTAACTTTTTCATTCTCTGGTGGAACAGACGGTACCGTTGGCAACTCTCAACTTGAGAGTGGTTGGGACAAGTTTGTAAACGCTGAAGCCGTTGATATTTCATTACTTGTAACTGGTACAGGCAATGCAACAATCGCTACTCATGTTATTGATAACATTGCAGGCACAAGAAAAGACTGTGTTGCATTTGTTTCACCAGAAAAAGCGGACTGTGTTGATAACGCAGGCAGTGAAGCTACAGACATTGTTAATTTTAGAGATTCACTTACATCATCATCTTATGCGGTAATTGATTCAGGTTACAAATATCAGTATGACAAGTACAATGATGTTTATCGTTGGATACCACTTAATGGCGACATTGCAGGACTATGTGTTCGTACAGATAACGAACGTGATCCATGGTTCTCACCAGGTGGTCTAAATCGTGGTGTAATTAAGAATGTAATTAAACTTGCATGGAATCCAACTAAGGCGGAACGCGACACTCTATATACAAAGGGCGTTAACCCAGTAGTTTCTTTCCCTGGTGAAGGTACAGTTCTGTTTGGTGATAAAACAATGTTGAGCAAGCCAAGTGCATTTGATCGTATCAATGTTCGTCGTTTGTTCATCACGCTTGAAAAAACAATTTCACGCGCGGCACGTTTCTCTCTGTTTGAATTTAATGATCAGTTTACCCGCGCACAGTTCGTTTCTCTCGTAGAGCCTTTCCTGCGTGATGTTCAAGGTCGTCGTGGTATTACAGACTACCGTGTTGTCTGTGATGAAACAAACAACACAGGAGAAGTTATTGATCGTAATGAATTTGTAGGTGACATTTACATTAAACCTGCTCGTTCCATCAACTTCATTCAACTTAACTTTGTAGCGGTTCGTACAGGTGTAAGTTTTAATGAAGTGGTAGGTGCAGCTTAAATAAAAGAGAAACAGGAGAAAAATAAATGGCATTCAATGTAAACCAGTTCCGATCACAACTACAAGGTGACGGTGCCCGCCCAAACCTATTTGAGGTTAGTATGCCGTTTCCTGTGTTCTCATTACCAGGAAACGCACAAACAAAAATGACTTTTATGTGTAAGACAGCACAGCTTCCAGGTTCTACTTTGGGTGTTGTACCTGTTCAATATTTTGGTCGTGAACTCAAGTTTGTGGGTAATCGTACTTTTGCTGATTGGACAGTAACAATCATCAATGATGAAGATTTTGTTGTACGCAATGCATTTGAGCGTTGGATGAATGGTATCAATAGCCACAATCTCAATGTTCGTAATCCAATTGCAAGTACACCATTAGGATACACGGTTGATGGAGAAGTTACACAGTTTGGTAAAGCAGGTAACTCAATCAAAAAATATAGATTTATAGGTATGTATCCAACAGACATCACACCGATTGATGTCGATTGGGGTTCAAATGATGCGATTGAAGAGTTTACTGTAACACTTACCTACCAGTGGTGGGAAGCAGTTGCAGATGGTGTTCTCTAAGAGTAGGGCTTTTGCCCTACTTTTTAATATAGGATGATTTTTAATGGCAATTAAACTTTTTGGCTTTACAATAGGCTCAAAGGATGTCGTCGAGGTTGAAAAACCCGAACAGGCATCCTTTGCTTTGCCTTCTGCGACCGTAGATGATGGTGCAGTTACCGTTACGCAAAATGCGTACTATGGTACATATGTCGATTTAGAGGGTTCAGTTCGAAATGAAATTGAACTCATCACTCGATATCGTGAAATGTCTAATCATCCTGAATGTCAAATGGCAATTGATGAAATTGTCAATGAAGCTATCACTCACGATGAAGCAGGTAAAGTTGTCGATATTGTTTTAGATAATCTAAAGCAGCCAGAAACAATTAAGAAAAAAATCATTGAAGAGTTTGATAATGTACTGAAGATGTTGAACTTCAGTAATCTTGCTGACGATTTATTCAAACGTTGGTACATTGATGGCCGTATGTTTTATCATATCGTAGTTAATGACAAAAACCCTAAAGAAGGTATTCAAGAACTTAGATATATTGACCCACGCAAAATTCGTAAGGTGCGTGAGATTAAAAAAGATCGTGATCCAAAAACAGGAGCAATGATCGTTGTATCGGTTGCTGAATACTATGTCTACAATGATCGTGGCACAACCACGCAAACATTTACTTCAAATGTAGGACAAGGTATTCGTATTGCACCAGATTCGATTATTAATATCAATTCAGGTTTGATGGATGCAAAGAATACATTTGTCATTTCGTACCTACACAAAGCAATCAAGCCACTCAATCAACTAAGAATGATTGAAGATGCGATTGTTATCTATCGTATTTCACGCGCACCAGAACGCCGTATTTTTTACATCGACGTTGGTAACTTGCCACGCGGTAAAGCAGAGCAATATCTGCGTGATATCATGATCAAATATCGTAACAAATTAGTTTATGATGCGAACACTGGTGAGATTCGTGACGAACGCAAACACATGTCGATGCTTGAAGACTTCTGGTTACCACGAAGAGAAGGTGGTAAAGGTACAGAAATTACTACTTTACCAGCAGGTCAGAATCTTGGTGAATTAGAAGATGTTAAATACTTTCAAAAGAAACTTTTACAATCTCTCAATGTACCATATTCGAGACTAGAATCGCAAGAAGGTGGATTTGCTGGGATGGGCAAAAGTCAAGAAATTACCCGTGATGAATTAAAGTTCGCAAAATTTGTTGTTCGTCTTCGTAATAAGTTTTCACAGATATTTGATGATGTACTTAAAGTACAATTGGTACTTAAAGGTATTTGTACCCGCGAAGAATGGGATGACTTTAAAGAAAATATCTATTATGATTTTCGTAAAGACAATAACTTTACTGAGTTGCGTGAAGCCGAGTTGCTTCAAAATAGATTGCAGATGGTAAGCTTGGTTGATCCGTTTGTTGGTCGTTATTTTTCAAATCACTATGTCATGAATAAAGTTCTTATGATGACTGATGAAGAAATCGAAGACATGCAAAACCAGATTCAAGAAGAAAAAGATACTTTGCCTAATGATATGCAAGGACCAGTATTAGGTGGACCACAACAGAGTGCAGAACCACAAGCAGAGCCAGAAGACAACACAGTTGAAAACACTGAGGAAACAGAGGAATCACTGACACCTGGCCTTGATGACGAGGTAAATCGATCAGTTGTCAATATAAATAATAGACGCAGATAACAGGGAGTTACTATGCAAATTCAAGAAGTTATTAATCACATTGCCGCTGGTGATAGTGCAGCAGCAAAAGAAGGTATAGAAAATGTTTTATCCGCAAAAGCGTTCGATGCGTTGCAAGGTCGTAAGCAAGAAATGGCTGCTACTTTATTTGGCGGGCAAGAGCAAAACAACGAAGAAAATACCGAAGACGAAGAAACAGTAGAATAATAATGAAATCGTTACTTGAATTCAAATCTATCGTAGAAGAAGAAAAGTCAGACTATTCAAAGTTAGATATTCTTGTTCGCGCTGGTCTTGCAAATAAAGCACAACTAGCGCGTATTCACAAGATTATGGATAAGATGAGTGAAGAACGACCACAGTTCAATAATGCTGATCGTGAAATCATGCGTAATCTTTTCAATCGCATGGCAGATTTGATTACAAGTAATAAACAGATATTTACAAGAGCAAGACAAGCGGTACGTGAAGAACTAGAAGAAGCAAGAATGGATTCTGTAGGTTCTGCATATCCATTGATGCCAGATCCACCAGCTGTGCTTGTCATCAAGCGTAAAGCGGTAAGATTATATCCAGATGGCACTCGTATTGCGATGTATTGGAGTGATAAACTGAAGCGTGTGTTCAGTGTGCCATACGGCCCCGCTCTTGATGCTGTAGTGCAAGCAGAAGAATATATTAAAGAATTGGTAGAAGCAAAAGAATTGTTGCTCAATGATGGTAATTCTATTACTCTCAGTGAAGAAACAAAACAAAAAATCATAAACACATACAGTCAGTTAGAAGAAGATAGCAAAGAAATTTTCTGGCAACAACTAATTGAATCTGTAACAACGTTTGGAAAACTGTATGAGTTTTGTAGAACTAATTCTACAGAATAAATTAGACGAAGCCAAAGAACTTATCTTTGCACGGCTAGATGAGATTGCTTCTGTTCGGTTAGAAGAAGCAAAGCCATATGTCGTTGATGCGATGTATGAAGAAATTGAAGTGGACGAAGAAGTATTGGAAGAAGCGGCTAAAAGACGCAATCCAAATATTGTTAAGATGGGTCGTATATCTAAAATACGCCGTCGTATTCGTCGCAACAAAAAAGGTAGAATTGTTGTACAAAGGAACGTTCGTAAATCAGGTATAAAAGGATATCGAATAAGTGGCAGCACAGTTAAACGTATACCAGCAACAGTAAGATTACGTAAAGCACGTTTATTGAAACGTTCTTGGAAGACAACGAGAAAAAGCAAACTCAGACGCACATTACTAAAAAGAAAAATGTCAATGCGCCGTCGCAAATCTATGGGACTAAAATAAAATGCCATTTGAAATTACTAACACGTTGAGAGGTTCGTCTATTGTTCGTGCAGTTGATGTAGGCACATATACGATTACTCTCAACAGTCTAAGAGCAAATACAACAACCGAAACTGTTACGGAAGCAGATATTCGTCATCTAAAATGGTCAACAAACGGGCATATTCGTATTGTCAGAAATAGTATTCCACTATTAGCATTGCATAATGGTGGCAGCATGGATTTTGATGAATATGGCCACTCACTTGCAAACAATAATACACAAAGTGTTGTTATTGAGATTGTAACTGGTGGAACTCTTATTTTAGAACTATCAAAAGTGGCAACATACAATGTTGATCCATACACAGGAGTATCTCTATAATGAAACTCATCAAAGAACACATTGAAAATGTAAGATATCTTACCGAAAAGACAGAAGACGGTAAGAAACAACTTTACATTGAAGGTACATTCCTTGTTGGCGATGAAGTCAATCGCAACAATCGTATGTACAAAATGAACACACTGCGTAACGAAGTTGCTCGTTACAAACAAGAATACATCGACACAAACCGTGCATTGGGTGAACTAGGTCACCCAGATACACCATCGTTGAATCTAGAACGTGTGTCACACAAGATTACAAGTTTGGTAGAAAACGGTAATACATTTGTTGGTAAAGCACTCATTATGGAAACACCATATGGTTTGATTGCAAAAAATCTGATTGAATCAGGTGTCAATCTTGGTGTTTCTTCACGTGCTTTAGGCTCAGTCGTTATGACAAAAGAAGGTTACAATTTGGTACAAGATGATCTACGTCTTGCAACTGCTGCTGATATTGTTGCTGATCCTTCTGCACCTGGCGCTTTCGTTCAGGGCATCATGGAAAACAAAGAATGGTTATTCGTAGAAGGTAAGTTTGTCGAATCAGATATTAACTATTCGAAACAGCAAATTCGCAAAGCATCACGCAGAGATATTGAATCTGTTGGATTGCAACTTTTCGAAAACTTCCTACGAAAACTTTAAATTTTATAAATAAGAAATCATAAGGAGATACTCAATGGCAACAAACAAACTAATGGAAGCCGCAGCGGAAATTCTTGCAAAAAGCAAGTCATCTGCTGGGGGTATGCCAATGCCTACATTGTCACATGACACTCCAGGTAACTCTGGAACACCTGAAGATTTAGGCGGTCCTACACCACAAAATTATAAAGCAGATGACGATTCTGCTAAATTGACAAGCAGAGGTTCTGGTAAGAGTGCTGCTGCCCCTACAACTAAACCTTCAGCAGCATCGGCTGACGTTCAACTTGGTGATCAACACATGCGCCCAGGTTCAGGTACAAACATGATGCCTGAAGAAGAAGATAAAAAAGGCAAAGATGTTGATGAAGATGATGAGGACGATGATGATGAAGATATGGTAGACAAGATGAAGAAAAAAATGAAAGAAGATGTTGATGCGTTGTTTGCTGATGACAAAACTATTTCAGAAGACTTCAAAGTAAAAGCTGCAACAATCTTCGAAGCACGCGTATTTGATCGTGTAGCACAGATCCAAGAACAAATGGAATCTGAGTATGCTGGCATGTTAGCTGAAGCTGTTGAAGAAATCAAAGCAGAACTTACAGAAAAAGTAGATGATTACTTGAACTACGTAGTAGAGCAGTGGATGGAAGAAAACGAAATCGCAATTGAAAGCGGTCTGCGTTCTGAAATCACAGAAGACTTTATTGCTGGTCTGCGTAATCTGTTTGCCGAAAACTATATCAACGTTCCAGAAGACAAAGTAGAACTTGTGGATGAACTAGCATCTAAAGTTGAAGAACTGGAAGTTAAACTGAATGAAGAAATTGAAGCAAATATTCAGTACAAGAAACAACTTACTGAAGCAATTAAAGTACAACTTGTAAATGAAGTATGCGAAGGACTCACAGCAACTCAAGTAGAAAAAATCAAAGCACTTGCAGAGAGTGTAGAATTTTCCACAGAGGAAGAATTCGTAGAAAAACTTGAGACGATTCGTGAGAACTACTTCCCATCTGGCGTAAAGAAGGCCGATGCTGCACAACTTCA
>Ga0194115_10002055_pt1 | contig 24565 bp, 27 predicted proteins | sample TA2MahsurfametaG_3_FD_148656 | JGI IMG/M metagenome (GOLD analysis project Ga0194115, IMG submission 148656) | Freshwater microbial communities from Lake Tanganyika, Tanzania - TA2015002 Mahale S4 surface | ecosystem: Environmental > Aquatic > Freshwater > Lake | place: Tanzania: Lake... | reverse complement strand
TTCACAAAAAGCACACTGTCAAGGAAAAGAGAAAAAAATGAACGAAGAATCTGATGTAAAGGGAAAAGGTAGCGGCACAAAAGACGCCTGCTATCATAAGGTAAAGGCTAGATATAGTGTTTGGCCAAGTGCTTATGCATCTGGAGCACTTGTCAAATGTCGCAAAAAAGGTGCTGCAAATTGGGGAAATAAGTCTGAAGAATATTCTGGTATTGTAGCAGAAATTTTAAAGGATATGGATGAGGCTTGTTGGAGTGGTTATAAGCAAGTTGGAATGAAAAAGAAGGGTAAAAAAATTGTCCCAAACTGTGTTCCCGCAAATGAAGAAACAAAATATCAAAAATGCAGTGGAAAAACTTACAAGTGTGAGACTCCAGAACCAGAGGAATATAATAGCAAACAACTCAAAGAAATTGAAGAGGCAGTTCGTCTCCAAGCAACTACAGGAAATTTAATTTCAATCGTTCTTTCCTGGCGCGGAAAGTCTTATATGACTAAAATGTTCTTCCCACAAGTAAAGATGCCAAGTCGTAGAGAAATAATCGATCAGATTCAAAAGGTATATCCTGGAGCAGCAGTGCTTTCTTATCATGTCTCAGATTTTAATCCTGGTGAACCATTTATTCAATCTGGTTTTCCTCAAGGTGGAAGTGCTGGATCTATTGGGCCAAGTAGAGCATATGTAAAAACATATGGTGAAGAAGTTGAACTGGATGAAGTTGCATCATGGCAACGTAAAGAAGGAAAAAATAAAGCAGGAGGACTAAACGAAAAGGGACGTAAGTCTTATGAACGTGAGAATCCTGGTAGTGACCTCAAAGCACCTTCGAAGAAAGTTGGTAATCCACGTAGAGCATCATTTTGTGCCCGGATGTCCGGAATGAAAAAGAAACTTACTTCATCAAAAACTGCTAATGATCCAAATAGCAGAATTAATAAATCCCTTAGAGCTTGGAACTGCTGAACTTAAGGTAATTTATTGTGAGTGATGTCTATCTTGGTAATCCGCTTCTTAAGAAAGCAAATACTGCAATTGAATTTACACAAGAACAAATCATTGAATTTGTAAAGTGTAAAAAAGATCCAGTTTATTTTGCAAAAAACTATGTAAAGATTGTGACTCTCGATAAGGGATTGCAACCATTTGCAATGTATCCTTTCCAAGAAAAGTTAGTTAATAATTTCCACAGTCATAGATTTAATATCTGTAAGATGCCACGACAGACTGGTAAGTCTACAACTGTGGTAGCTTTTTTATTGCATTATGCAGTGTTTAATGATAATGTAAACATTGGTATTCTTGCAAACAAAGCAGCAACTGCAAGAGAACTTTTAGATAGATTGCAAACTGCATATGAGAATTTGCCAAAGTGGATGCAACAGGGTATCATTGCATGGAACAAGGGTTCTCTTGAACTTGAAAATGGGAGTAAAATCTTGGCTGCTTCTACTTCTGCATCAGCTGTTCGAGGAATGTCATTCAACATCATATTCTTGGACGAATTTGCGTTCGTTCCAAATCACATTGCAGATTCATTCTTTGCGTCAGTTTATCCTACAATTACTTCAGGTAAATCAACAAAGGTAATTATCGTTTCCACTCCTCACGGTATGAATCACTTCTACCGTATGTGGCACGATGCTGAGCGTGGCAAAAATGAGTATGTTTTTACGGATGTTCATTGGTCAGAAGTTCCTGGAAGAGATGAGAACTGGAAGAAACAAACAATTGCAAACACATCGGATCAACAATTTAAGGTTGAGTTTGAATGTGAGTTCCTAGGATCTGTTGATACTTTGATTGCAGCAAGCAAACTTAGAGCACTCGTCTATGACCACCCTAAGACCCGTAGCGGAGGTTTAGATGTTTATGTGGATCCTATTGAAGAACACGACTATCTTATCACTGTAGACGTAGCCAGAGGTGTAGGAAACGACTATTCGGCATTTACTGTTGTTGATATTACTCAGTTTCCTCATACCGTTGTTGCAAAGTATAGAAACAATGAAATCAAACCTATGCTTTTTCCAAGCATCATTGTTGATGTCGCAAAAAATTATAATGAAGCATTTATTCTCTGTGAAGTTAATGATGTTGGAGATCAAGTAGCATCAATTATTCATTATGATCTTGAATATAATAATCTGTTGATGTGTTCAATGCGTGGTCGTGCTGGACAAATTGTAGGTCAAGGATTTTCTGGAAAGAAAACGCAACTTGGTGTAAAGATGTCCAAGGCAGTAAAAAAAGTTGGATGCCTCAATCTTAAAACAATGGTTGAAGAAAATAAACTTGTCTTCAGCGATTATGAAATTATGAGTGAATTGACAACCTTCATTCAAAAAAATAATTCATTTGAAGCTGAAGAAGGATGTAATGATGACTTAGCTATGTGTTTGGTCATTTATGCATGGTTAGTTGCACAAGATTACTTTAAAGAACTGACGGATCAGGATGTTAGAAAACGTTTATATGAAGAGCAAAGAAATCAAATTGAACAAGACATGGCACCTTTTGGATTTATTATTGATGGTACTGAAGAATCAAGTTTTGTGGATGTAGACGGAGATCGTTGGCATGTAGATGAATATGGAGACAGAGCTTATATGTGGGAGTACATGTAATGAATATAGATGACCAACTTAAATTTGGACATTTGTTCTTTACAGAACGAAAGTGCAGATCTTGTGGAAAACAAAAAAATCTTATTGAAGATTTTTATAGAATCAGAAAAGGTTCAGGGGTATCATCATATTCTTATGAGTGTAAAGAATGCACTATAAAAAGAGTAATTGTAAGCAGAATGCAATCTATGATTTTCAATAAATGGGAATATCCTGACTGGTAGAATGTTCATGCATTGTTTCCCCACTCAAAAGTAACTTTTTAATAAATATTTTTTAGATAAACTGAGACTTCACGGAGAAAAACATGGCGACTCCTCAATTATCTCCAGGCGTACTCGTCAGGGAAGTTGATTTAACTATAGGGAGAGCTGATAATGTTCTTGATAATATTGGAGCAATTGCAGGCCCCTTTGCAATTGGACCGATAGATCAGGCAATTGACATTACCACAGAGAACGAATTAATCAATACGTTTGGTAATCCAATCTCAACAGATAGTCAATATGAATATTGGATGTCAGCATCATCATTTTTGTCATATGGTGGCATACTTAAAGTCGTAAGAACCGATGGTTCTAGTTTAAAGAACGCAAACGCAGCTGTTGGTTTTGCAGCAACCACGAATTTAAAAATTAAAAACTACGAAGACTATTCGCTGAACTATTTTAGCGATTCTCAAAATTGGGTTTTTGCAGCAAAGACTCCGGGAACTTGGGCAAACAATCTCAAAGTTTGTATTATTGATAATAAGGCTGATCAAATAATCGGAATTGCCACAACTAACCCATCAGCTATGGGCGCTGTTGTTGGTCATGGCGTAACTCATGCATTAACTGCAATCACAATTCCTGGAAATGGAGAAACATCATCGTTTAGTGGATTTTTAAAGGGGATTATTACTGGCGTTAGCACAAACGCTACAAATGGAAATAGCACAATTGATGTAAAAATCGTATCAAGAGTTTCATCTGCCGGTACAGAATCTGTTATTGAATATAAGGAAAATGATCTGGCATCATCTTTCTCAGTTGCAGACACTCTGCAATTTGTTAATAACTCAGGGATCAATACTGGAAGCACAGCAACTGCGGGAACAGTTGTTGATTGGTATGATCAACAAACTCTTGGTTTATCAAATTCGACAATTTACTGGAAGTCACTCGCACCAAAACCAAGATCTACTTCTTACGCATTGCAAAGAGCATCGAAGAATGATGAAGTTCATATTGCAATCGTAGATGATTTTGGAAGTGTAACTGGTATTCAAGGAAATATCCTTGAGAAGCATGTAGGACTTTCAAAAGCAAGTGACGCAATTTCTGCAGTTAATTCTCCAAGTCCAATTTTTTGGAAAGATTATCTGGCACTAAATTCCACATACATTTATGCTGGAGATAACCCATCGGTTGGGGAAGATTCTTACAATGGAACATCTGCATTAGCAACTGGATTCTCATCTGGTTATACCAAAATTACTGAAAGTGGCGGCCAATGGAACGTTGCAACTCAAGGAGTAACTTTTAATGCGATTGGTAAAGTTACTTATACCTTAACTAGTGGTGTTAATTATAGTGCTGGTGGTGGAATGACTGCCACTCTTGGAGATCTTATATATTCTTATCAATTGTTCTCTAATTTAGATGAAATTGCCGTCGATTATTTAATCATGGGCCCTGGTCTTAGTGATAAATTTGAATCGCAAGCAAAAGCAAATTATCTAATTTCTCTTGCAGAATTGAGAAAAGATTGCATTGCCGTCATTTCTCCACATAGAGATGATGTTGTAAACATCACAAATACAACAACTCAAACATCAAATATTGTAGAGTTCTTCTCACCAATTTCGTCATCATCTTATGCAGTGTTTGATAGTGGATATAAGTACACTTATGACAGATTTAACAAGACATTTCGTTATATTCCATGTAATGGTGATGTTGCTGGATTGATGGTAAGAACAAATGTTGTCGCGTTCCCTTGGTTCTCTCCTGCAGGTCAAATAAGAGGTATTCTAAATAATGCAATCAAACTTGCATACAACCCATCTAAAGCACAAAGAGATAAACTGTATGAAGTTCGTGTTAACTCAATATTAAATCAACCCGGAACAGGCATTCTTCTTTTTGGAGATAAAACAGGTCTTTCTTTTGCATCTGCATTTGACCGCATTAATGTTCGCCGCTTGTTCCTCACAATCGAACAAGCACTTCAAAGAACTGCAAATGCACAACTGTTTGAACTGAATGATGTTATTACAAGAGCAAACTTTGTAAATATTGTTGAACCATATCTTCGCGATGTTCAAGCAAAGAGAGGTCTCTATGACTTCCTGGTAGTTTGTGATGAAACCAATAACACTCCTGATGTAATTGATAATAATGAATTCAGAGCTGACATCTTCATCAAACCAGCCAAGTCAATCAATTACGTAACTCTCACCTTTGTTGCAACGAGAACTGGAATCTCGTTTGAAGAAGTTGCTGGAACCGTTTAATTTCATAATTAATTACTAAGGAGGACCCTAAAAATGGCAACAATTCCAACAAGAAGCATCTCCGAGTTTAAATCAAAACTGATTGGTGGCGGTGCTCGTTCCAACCTATTTGAAGTCGATGTTACATTTCCAACAGCAATTACATTAAATCTTCAAGGTGAAGGAACAACAGCATTTAACTCTGATAACTTCAGATTTCTGTGTAAATCAGCTGCTCTCCCAGCATCTAATATTGCGCCAATTGAAATTCCATTTAGAGGTCGTGTTTTAAAAGTTGCTGGCGACAGAACTTTTGATACTTGGGCTGTAACTGTTATCAACGACGAAAACTTCAGTCACAGAAGAGCATTTGAAGCTTGGATGCAAAACATTGCTCAATATGCAGATCATTCTGGCAAAACAAATCCATCTGATTATATGGGCAATGCCACAGTCTATCAATTAGGAAGAAGTGGTTCTAAAGTACAAGGAGCTGCAACAACTTCTGATAATGCTAAAATTTTAGCGCAATATAGGTTTGTTGATATTTTCCCAACCACGGTTTCTGATATTGCATTATCTTATGATACCGCTGATTCTATTGAAGAATTTACAGTCGATTTCCAAGTCCAATACTACTATCCAGAGAAAGCAGGCGCTTAATAAATAGTAGAAACTTTTAACTTTAATAATGGCAAAACTTTTTGGTTTCTCTATTGAAGATAACGAACCAATTTCACCCTCAGTAGTTTCCCCCGTTCCTCCTAATAATGAGGACGGGGTTGAACACTATTTAACCAGTGGATTTTTTGGTTCTTATGTAGATATTGAAGGAATCTATAGAACAGAATTTGATCTCATTAAAAGATATCGTGAAATGTCTCTTCACCCAGAGTGTGATAGTGCTATTGAAGATATTGTAAATGAAGCAATTGTATCAGATACAAATGATACTCCTGTTGAGATTGAACTATCAAATCTTAATGCAAGTGATGGCATTAAGAAAAAAATTCGTGAAGAATTTAAACATATTCTCGAACTTTTAGATTTTGATAAAAAGTGTCATGAAATCTATCGTAACTGGTATATAGATGGTAGAATTTGTTATCATAAAGTCATCGATCTCAAAAAACCTGAAGAAGGTATTCAGGAACTGAGATATATTGATGCAATGAAAATTCGTTATATTAGACAAACAAAGAAAAAGGATGGTGACGATAACCGCATCAGATTGTCAAATATTAATCAAGACGATCCGATGCAATATGAGTTTCCTGAAATTCAAGAGTATTTTCTTTACACTCCTCAAGCAACTTATCCAACTTCCAATCCATCAAGTTTGGGAGACAGTAAGGGAATTAAAATTGCAAGAGATGCAATTGCTTATTGTACTTCTGGTCTTGTAGATAGAAATAAAGGTTGCAATCTCTCATATCTTCATAAGGCAATCAAGGCTCTCAATCAACTTCGTATGATTGAGGATTCGTTGGTTATCTATCGCTTGTCACGAGCGCCAGAAAGAAGAATTTTCTATATCGATGTAGGCAATCTTCCAAAAGTAAAAGCGGAACAATATCTGCGTGATGTGATGATGCGTTATCGTAACAAACTTGTGTATGATGCAAACACAGGCGAAATTCGTGACGATAAAAAGTACATGAGTATGCTTGAAGATTTCTGGCTTCCAAGACGCGAAGGTGGTCGTGGAACCGAAATCACTACACTTCCTGGTGGTCAAAACCTTGGTGAAATTACTGATATTAAATATTTCCAAGAAAAACTTTTCAAATCACTGAATGTTCCTGCATCCAGAATTGGCGGAGAAGGTGGATTTAATCTTGGTCGTTCTTCAGAAATTCTTCGTGATGAAGTTAAATTCAGCAAATTTGTAGGTCGTTTGAGAAAGAGATTTTCAAGATTATTCAGCGATATTTTAAGAACTCAACTTATTCTTAAGAACATTATCACTCCAGAAGATTGGGATGTTATGAATGAGCATATTCAATATGACTTCCTCTATGATAATCACTTTGCAGAACTGAAAGAAGCAGAACTTTTGAGTGAAAGATTGAATCTCCTTCAAGTTGCAGAACCTTATGTTGGCAAATATTTCTCACAAGATTATATTCGTAGAAGAATTCTTCGCCAAACTGATGTTGAAATTCTTGAGCAAGATGAATTGATTGAAAAAGAAATTGCTGATGGTATCATTCCAGATCCATCTATGATGCCAATTGATCCAATGACAGGACAACCAATGCCTGGTGGTGTGGGCCCAGATTTGGGTGCTCCTGTTATGGAACCAAATCTTGATGCTCAAGGAGCTGCCACTGAGGCAAGTGGAAAACAAATCGAAATGCCCAAAGGTGGCGAAATTTAATAAATAACAACGATACTTATTCTAAACGTTATGGACGAATTAATGGATATGATTGTTACCGATGAGAGTCCATCTCAAATCAGTGATAAAATTAAAGATTTACTATTTGCAAAGGCTGCTGAAAAGATTGATTCATTCAGACCATCCGTAGCAAATTCAATGTTTGATTCAAACTACGAAGAAGTCGAAGAAGATGAATGAAATTCATCCAACAATTCATCTGGTTTTTGTGATTTAACTTGGTGAATTCATAAATAACTATTAAAAGTATTATAAGAATAATGACTCATAGACCAGTTGGATCTGGCGTTTCTTTTGCCATTACATCCACAACAGCAAAATCATCTGCATTTTCTGGGAGAAGCAACACTCTTCGTGTTGTTGCAACTGGAGCTAATGCTTTTGTAGCAATTGGAACGGAACCAACGGCTACCTTAAGTGATTATTGTGTTCCTTCTGGAACTGCTGCAACTCTCGCAATCGATAACGGTTCAGCAAGAGTTGTTGGAGTTACTACTGGAGCTACAACAACTTATATCAATTTTCCAGAAGGTCAAACTTCACCTTTTGGTGTTGGAGACTATGTAAGTTTGACTGCATCAAATCAAACTTATTATAATTTTACCCATGCTCCAGTTGTTGAAGTCTTTAATACTTCAAACTATGAAGGATATTTTTCAACAAGAATTGGAATTGCTACGAATACCGCAGGAATTGTAACTGCATTTTCAGATCCAGATACTAATTTAAGAAACTCAATTAAAGTTGCAGCTATCACCGATACTGGTAGTGGAGTTCTTTACACACAACAAGTTCAAATCTCAGGACAGGCATGATGAAACTCATTAGGGAAGAAATCGAATCGGTCGAATTTGTCGTTGAAGAACGCAACGGTAAAAAGTCACTTTATATTGAGGGAGTTTTTCTCCAAGGAGACATTAAAAACCGTAATGGTCGTATGTATCCTATGGAAACTCTTCGTCGTGAAGTTTCTCGCTATAATGAGAATCACATTCAGCAAGGAAGAGCCCTTGGAGAACTTGGTCATCCAGATGGCCCAACTGTAAATTTGGATCGTGTTTCTCACAAGATCACTTCTTTAAGAGAAAGTGGTTCTAACTTCATCGGTAAGGCAAAGATTCTCAATACCCCAATGGGTAAGATTGCAGAATCTCTGATTAGTGAAGGAGTTAAACTTGGTGTTTCTTCTCGTGGTGTTGGATCGTTAAAACTTAATAGAGAAGGATACAATATAGTTGGCGAAGATTTTATGCTCGCAACTGCTGCTGATATTGTTGCTGATCCTTCAGCTCCTGATGCATTTGTATCAGGAATCATGGAAGGTAAAGAATGGGTATGGGATGGTGGTATTCTTCGTGAAAAGTATGCTGCTAAGACTTATAGGAGAATCAATACTCTTGTAGATCAAAAGAAACTTGATGAGCAGAAATTAAATCTTTTTAATGATTTTCTTTCAAATCTTTAATTTAATAAATAAATATAGTTTATAACAAAGGTTAAACGGAGAGTTCAAATGTCTCGTGGCAAACAATTACAAGAAATGGAAGCAGGCACAAAGCAATCCAAGACTGCTGTAAACGCTAGTGCAAAACCAGCAGATTCAATGGATACTTCAGTCGCTGGATCTTATGAAGACCTCGGCGGTCCTACACCAGAAAACTATAAACCAGATGATGACTCGGCAAAGTTGAAGACTCCAGGTGCAACTCTTAAGCAAGTTAAGGATGTTGTGAACAAAGGTGCAGCTGCTGCTGATGCAGTGAAGGAAGAAGAAGAACTCGAAGATGAAGAAATTCTGACTGAAGAAGATGATGAAGAGGAAGTAGAAGTAGAAGAAACTGAAGAGGAAGAAATGGAAGAGTCCTTCCAAATTGAAGATGACGTTAATGCTCTTCTTGGTGGCGAAGAACTTTCTGAGTCATTTAAAGAAAAAGCAAAAGTCATCTTTGAGGCTGCTCTGAAGTCCAAAGTGGTTCAAATCAGAGAAGCAGTTACTGCTGAGTATGAGCAGCAAATGATGGAAGAAATTCAAGAAATCAAAGAAGCACTCGCTAAGCGTGTTGATTCTTATCTTGAATATGTTTCCGAAGAGTGGTTCACCGAAAATGAACTCGCTATCGAACATGGTCTTAAGACCGAACTTACTGAATCATTCCTTTCAGGTATGAAGGGACTTTTTGAAGAACATTATGTAACAATTCCTGAAGATAAGTATGATGTTATCGAGAGCATGGTAGACAAACTTGATGAAATGGAGACAAAACTCAACGAGCAAATTGAGAAAAATATTTCCCTTAACAAGCGTCTCGCAGAGTCGGTTGCCGATGGGATCTTAGATCAAGTTTCTGAGGGCCTTGCTGCTACTCAGAAAGAGAAGCTCGCTTCACTTTCCGAAAGTGTTGAGTTTGAAAGTGAGGAAGAATATCGTGAAAAACTGGAGATGCTGAGAGAATCATATTTCCCAGCAGGTAAGTCTCCAAAGGCACACACTGAAACTCTTTCCGAGGGTGTAGATCAATCACCTGAGCAAGTCTCAGGCACGATGGCTGCATATCTCAGAACCCTTCAGGCAGTAGCCAAAAACTGAATTTAAGATTAAATCAAACGTAAACATTCACAAAAGGTAAACGCAAATGTTCCACGCAGAACATCTGCAGGAAAAGTGGGCCCCACTCCTCAACTATGAGGGTCTTGATCAAATCAAAGATTCCCATCGTAGAGCGGTAACCGCTGTCCTGCTGGAAAACCAAGAAAAATTCCTCCGCGAGGAAGCTGCATTCTCAACAGGCATGAGCCTGATGGAAGCACCAACCAACGCTACTGGCACTGGTGGTTTCACCGCTGGTTCAGCTGCTGCTGGTCCTACTGCTGGTTTCGACCCAGTTCTGATCTCATTGATTCGTCGTTCAATGCCAAATCTGGTCGCTTATGACCTGGCTGGCGTTCAACCAATGAATGGTCCTACTGGACTCATTTTTGCAATGCGCTCTCGCTACAACAACCAAAGCGGAACGCAAGCATTCTACAATGAAGTAGATACCACCTTCTCTGGTCAAGATGCTGGTCTGGATGTTACCGGTGGTTTCGCTGATGCCGCCGCCGGTGTCGGTACTACTGCTCAGAGTGGCACCAACCCAGCGATCCTCAACCCTGTTGGTAGTGCAACCTCAACGGCATATAACGTTGGTTCAGGTATGCCAACTGGTGATGCAGAAAATCTGGATGGAACTGGAAGCAATGCTTTCAACCAGATGGCATTCTCGATTGAGAAAGTCACCGTTACTGCAAAGTCACGCGCTCTGAAGGCTGAGTACTCATTAGAACTCGCACAAGACCTCAAGGCAATTCATGGTCTGAATGCTGAAGCGGAACTGGCAAACATTCTCTCAACCGAGATCCTTGCTGAAATCAACCGTGAAGTTATCAGAACAATCTACAAGATTGCTGAACAGGGTGCTGTAGAAAACACTGCTACCGCTGGTGTATTCGACCTCGACATCGACTCCAATGGTCGTTGGTCTGTTGAGAAGTTCAAGGGTCTTCTGTTCCAAATCGAAAGAGATGCAAACAGAATTGCTCAGAGAACTCGTCGCGGCAAGGGTAACATTATCATGTGCTCTGCTGACGTTGCTTCAGCACTGACCATGGCTGGTGTTCTTGATTACACCCCCGCACTCAACGCTAATCTGAACGTTGATGACACCGGCAACACCTTTGCTGGTACAATCCAAGGTAAGTATCGCGTATATATCGATCCTTATTCGGCAAACCTGGCTGCTGACAACAGCGGTCTGGCACAGGGCAGCAACCAATACTACGTTGTTGGTTATAAGGGTTCTTCCCCTTATGATGCTGGTCTCTTCTATTGCCCATATGTTCCTCTCCAAATGGTTCGTGCCGTTGGTGAAAATTCCTTCCAGCCCAAGATCGGCTTTAAGACCCGTTACGGTATCGTTGCAAACCCATTTGCAGAAGGTACTGATCAAGGTCTGGGTCGTCTTAAAGTTAACAGCAACCGCTACTATCGTCGCGTTGCCGTTAAAAATCTGATGTGAGTTAAATTCACATTTTCAAAGAGGGTCTTTCGAGACCCTCTTTTTTTATCTAAATAATTAGAAAAAGATGGCAGTCGGTAACGCATTTAGTAATCAGATACAGAATCGAAACTTTCTGTCTCCGATTGGTTTTAAATTTATGTTGAATAGAGCACCAAAAGTTGCTTTCTTGAGCAATTTGGCTAACATTCCAGGAATGACTCTTGGCATAGCAATTCAACCATCTTATCTTAAGGATATTGATACTCCTGGAGATAAAATTGTTTTTGATGATTTTATTCTTCGATTTCTTGTAGATGAAAATCTTGAAAATTATATGGAAATTCAAAACTGGATGAGGGGTCTTGGATATCCAGAAGATTTACAAGAAATTTATGACTTACAAAACCAACAATCAAAAGTCAATACCTTACAATCAAAGTTGATGAACATCTATTCAGATGGAACTTTGATGGTATTGACGAGCAACAACAATGCAAATTTCAAAATTAAATTCAAAGATTTGTGGCCGTATTCATTATCCACACTTGAGTTTAATGCAACTGATACTGATGTTCAATACTTTACAGCAGACGTATCTTTCAAGTATACTATCTACAATATAGTTGATTTGGATGGCGATCCCTTATGAATATTGATCTTGATATGATTCAGAGTATGTGGGAAAAAGATTCCAAGATTGATATTGATAATCTTCATACAGAATCTTTAAACATTCCAGCACTACATGCAAAATACTTTGATCTTTATAATAATTTAGTTCTTCTTAAGAAAAAAGCAGAGCAGCAAAAAAGAAATATTCGCCACGAAAGATATGAATATTATGCTGGAAAAGCAGATCCAGATGTCTATGTAGAGAATCCATTTCCCAAAAAAATTAGGGATAAGGATACGATGCAAAAATATTTGGATGCGGATGAAAAATTGTCGAATGTCAATCTCAAAATTGACTACTATGAAACTATGCTAAATTACTTAGAGAGCATTCTTAAAGTAATTCAAAATCGAACTTATCAGATTAAGAATGCAATTGAATTTGTAAAATTCCAGGCAGGTTATGGTTGATAATACAAACTTGATTATTAGTAAGTCAAATGAAGTTTTTCTTAAGATACGAACAGAACCTCATATTGAATATGAACTGAGAGATCATTTCAAATTTGAAGTTCCAAATGCAAAGTTCATGCCTCAATATAGAGGTAGAAATTGGAACGGAGAAATACATTTATTTGACACAAGAAGCAAACAAATCTATGTCGGTCTTTTAGATAAGATCGTTAGTTTCTGTGACCAATACGGATATACATATAAGTTCGAAGATAATAAATTTTACGGCCTCCCCTTTGAAGTCAATGAAAATATTTCATATGAAGGTGTAAAAGATTATATGACTTCTATTTGCACTCATTCTCCACGACAGTATCAAATAGAGGGAGTATATGATGCTCTACGGCATAACCGAAAGTTGTTGATAAGTCCCACTGCGTCAGGAAAAAGTCTGATGATTTACGCCCTCGTGAGATATTATGTGGATAGAGGCGAAAAAATTCTTCTAGTTGTTCCGACGACATCTCTTGTTGAGCAGATGTACAAGGATTTTCGGGATTATGGTTGGGATGTTGAGTCATATTGTCACCGTATCTATTCGGGCAGAGAAAAAACAAATGAACATTCCGTTACGATTACAACGTGGCAATCAGTTTATAAATTGGAACGATCTTTCTTTGAAAATTATAGTGTCATTATAGGCGATGAGGCACATCTTTTCAAGAGTAAGTCTCTCATATCCATCATGACAAAACTGCATCATGCAAAATATCGTTTTGGATTTACTGGAACTCTTGACGGAACACAAACGCACAAATGGGTTCTTGAAGGTTTATTTGGGCCATCTTACAAAGTCACTAAGACTGCAGAATTAATGGAACAAGGTCATCTGTCAACATTAGATATTAATTGCATCGTTCTTAAACATCTCCCACAAAGATTTGAAACTTATGAGGATGAGATTCAATATCTTATCTCTCATGAAAAAAGAAATAAGTTTATTACCAATTTAACTTTAGATCTCAAAGGAAATACATTAGTTCTTTATAGTCGGGTTGCCACACATGGAGAACCTTTATTCAATCTGATAAATATACATAAGCGAGATGATCGTAAAGTATTTTTTGTTCATGGTGGAGTGGATGCGGAAGAAAGAGAACTTGTAAGAGAAATTACTGAAAAAGAAAATAACGCAGTAATCGTCGCATCTTACGGAACTTTCAGCACTGGCATCAATATTAAAAATTTACACAATGTTATTTTTGCTTCACCAAGCAAATCAAGAATTCGAAATTTACAAAGTATCGGAAGAGTTTTAAGAAAGGGAAAAAATAAAACCAAAGCAATTCTTTATGATATTTCCGATGACTGCACTTATAAGTCAAGAAAAAACTATACTCTCAATCACCTGATCGAAAGAATTAAAATTTATAACGAAGAAAATTTTAATTATGAAATAATTACTATTCAATTAAAGCAATGATGGAAGAAGATTTTTATGCAACACTCAAATTAAAAACAGGAGAGGAAATCTTTGCTAAAGTATCTGCTGAAGAACTTGAAGATAAAACAATTCTCTTATTATCTTATCCTGCTACAATAAGTGAAGTTAAAACAAGAATGGGAATCTATGGTTATAAGTTAGAACCATGGCTTAAAACAACTTCTGAAGACATGTTCATTCTGAACATGGATGATATCCTCACTATGTCTGAATCATCTGATATTGAAATGATCTCCATGTACCAATCTTATGTTCGTCAATATCAAAAGATCAAAGGCAGTCAACCACAGATCAGTCGAAAGATGGGTTACATTGCAAATATCAATGATGCTAAAGAAATCTTAGAGAAGATCTTTAAGAGTAGCTAAGCCTGATCTTCAAACCAGACAAAGGTATTCTACTGATAATTTAAATACTTGTCAAGGCTTTCTAAAGATGTTATAATACCTACATATTAAATTAGAATGACTTATGATAACTACAGCAGTAATGACTAAAAGGAAAAGGTCAGAACATTACGTCAATAACAAAGAGTTTCTTGCAGCACTTATTAGATATAAGGAAGATAGAGAAATTGCAAAGATTCAAGGAAAACCACAACCACAGATTCCGCGATATATTGGTGAGTGTTTTCTAAAGATTGCAACTCATTTATCCTTTAAACCAAACTTTGTCAATTACATGTTTAAGGATGATATGATTTGTGATGGCATTGAAAATTGTGTTCAGTACATTCATAATTTTAATCCAGAGAAATCTCAGAATCCTTTTGCTTACTTTACTCAGATTATTCATTACGCATTTCTGAGACGCATTCAGAAAGAAAAAAAGCAACTAGAAATCAAAAATAAAATTCTTGAAAGAACTGGATTTGATCAAGTTTTTGAAGACGGCTCGGTTGACGGATCAAACTATTCCGACTATAATAGCATCAAAGATGCGATTCATAGCAAACTTAGGTATTGATGAAAATTGCAATCATTACAGATCAGCATTTCGGAGCAAGAAAAAATTCAAAACACTTTCATGATTATTTTCTAAAATTTTATAATAATGTATTTTTCCCAACACTCGAAGAGCATGGGATTACTACTGTTGTAGATATGGGAGATACTTTTGATAGTCGTAAAGGAATTGATTTCTCTGCTCTTGCATGGGCTAAAAACAATTATTATGACAGACTTCAAGAAATGGGAGTTACAGTTCATACAATTGTTGGAAATCACACTGCATATTACAAAAATACAAATGATGTAAATGCTGTGGATCTTTTGCTACGAGAATATGCAAATGTAAAAGTTTATTCAAAAGCAACTGAAGTTAAATTTGATAAACTTAAAGTTCTTTTCATTCCTTGGATTAACCAAGAAAACGAAAAAAATACTTTCGATCTCATTCAAAAAACTTCCTGTAAGTGTGCTATGGGCCATTTAGAACTAAATGGTTTTCGTGCTCATCGTGGCCATGTAATGGAAGATGGTTTTGATATTGGCATTTTTGATAAATTTGATCTTGTTTATTCTGGGCATTATCATACTCGTTCAAACAACGAAAAAATTTTCTACTTAGGAAATCCTTATGAAATGTTTTGGAATGATGTGAATGATACTCGTGGATTTCATATCTTCGACACCGAAACACTAAAGCACACTCCAGTCAATAATCCATACACTATGTTTTGCAACATTTATTATGAGGATACTAATTATCAAACATTTGATAGTAGAAATTTTGAGAGTAAAATTGTTAAAGTAATTGTTCGTAAAAAAAGCAACCCTAAACAATTTGAAAAATTTGTAGATAAACTTTACAACTCAAATGTTTTTGAATTAAAGATTGTTGAAAACTTCCAGATTCAAGAATCGGAAGAGTTTGAAGCTTTTGAAAATGAAGATACTCTATCCATTCTGAATCGATATATAGAAGAAGCAGAAGTGGAAATGGATAAGTCCATGATTCAAAAAATCATTCAAGATGTTTATCAGGAAGCATGTGAGATGGTGTAAATGTATATTCTAACACTTGAAGGTAGGGAATCGGAAGGAGCATATGCGGTTCAAAATGAAGATGGAGATCAAATTCTCTATCTTTTTGAGGAAGAAGATGATGCTACTCGATTTGCTATTATGTTAGAAGAAGATGGATTCCCCGAAATGCATGTGATTGAAATTGAAGATGAGTTGATGATTGGAACATGTGAAATGCGTAATTATCAATATACTATAATTACTAAAGATGATCTTGTGATTCCCCCCGCCGATAATGATTTTATTTGAAAAAATTTCTTGGAAAAATTTTCTATCAACTGGCAACCAACCAATTGAAGTAGATTTTCAAAAAAATACAACAACATTGATTGTTGGGACAAATGGTGCTGGAAAATCTACCATTTTGGATGCACTCACCTTTTCATTATTTGGTAAACCTTTCCGCAAGATTAACAAACCACAACTTGTCAATAGCGTCAATGAGAAAGACTGTAGAGTCGAAGTTCAGTTTTCAATTGGCAATACAAATTGGAAAGTAGTTCGTGGTATTAAACCAACAGTGTTTGAAATCTATCGAAACGATTCTCTTTTGGATCAATCATCAGCTGCTTTGGATCAGCAGAAATGGTTAGAACAAACTGTTCTTAAGATGAACTATAAGTCTTTTACTCAGATTGTCATTCTAGGTTCAAGCACTTTTGTTCCTTTTATGCAACTTCCTGCTGCTCATCGCCGCGAAGTCATTGAAGATCTTCTGGATATTAAGATCTTTTCTTCTATGAATGCCATCATTAAAGAAAAGATTCGCCAAACTAGGGATGAAATTCGAACTCTTGAGTTGAAAAAGGAGACTTTTAAAGATAAAGTTGAGATGCAACAAAACTTTATTGAAGAACTTGAGAGTCGTGGTAATGCCAATATTAATGCCAATAAAGAAAAGATTGCCAAGTTGGATACTGAGGTTGGCGTTTACATGAAAAAGAATTCTTCTTTGGAAGAACCTCTTCAACAACACATTCGGGAACAAGAAAAGATTGTTGGGTTTGCCGATAAACTTCGTAAGTTGGGAAATCTGAAAGGAAAGATCTCTCAAAAAGTATCGACAATCACACAAGAACACAAGTTTTTTACAGAGAATACGGTTTGTCCTACTTGTACTCAGACTATTGAAGACGAATTTAGGTTAAATAGAATTAGAGAAGCTCAAGATAAAGCAAAGGAGTTGCAATCTGGTTATAAAGAACTAGAGGAGGCAATTAAAGAAGAAGAACTCAGAGAGCTTCAATTCATTAATCTTTCAAAGGAGATTACAAACCTAACAAATGAAATTTCTAAAAATAATATTCGAATCTCTGGAAACCAAAAACAAATCAGAGATCTTGAAGCGGAAATTCAAAGAATTGCCGATCAATTACAAAATCGAAATATTGAACATGAGAAGTTAGAATCCTTTAAAGAAAACTTAAAAACAACATACTCCGAACTGGGAGAAAAAAAAGACTCAATTAACTATTACGATTTTACGTATAGTCTGCTCAAAGACGGTGGGGTTAAAACAAAAATCATCAAGAAGTATCTCCCGCTGATTAATCAGCAAGTTAATCGTTATTTGCAAATGATGGACTTTTATATTAACTTTACTCTTGATGAAGAGTTTAACGAAACCGTCCAATCACCTATTCATGAAGACTTTTCTTATGCTTCATTTAGTGAAGGTGAAAAGCAGAGAATTGATTTAGCACTTTTATTTACATGGAGAGAAGTAGCTAAATATAAAAATTCAGTCTCTACGAATCTTATGATTTTGGATGAAGTATTTGATAGTTCTCTTGATAGCCAAGGTACAGATGAGTTTTTGAAAATCATTCGTTATGTGATTAAAAATGCCAATATTTTTATTATTTCTCATAAGACTGGCATGGAGGACAAATTTGAAAGTGTCATAAGATTCGATAAAGTCAAAGGTTTTTCGCATATGATGGCCTGATAGAACTAAGGAAAATGAACACTCCAAATTGGCAACATCATTCCAAGAAGGATCAAAAACGAAAACTTAAACCACAAGCACTGCGTCAAGCAAAAGCACGACGCCAAGCACTCAAGAAGCGCCTTTCACAAGGCGCTTCTTCCTTTATAAGTATATGTTCATAGGCATAAATTTTTATTGCGTAATATCGGAAAATCAACATAAATCATCTACATAGTAGTAGAATATACGAGGTGAAAGAAATGAAAGAAAACTCTTTATTATGACATTCTTTGTGCTCGGAGGTTATTATGCACAACTTAATTTCGTTCAATCAACTTGCTTATTGGCATAATATGGAAACTTATGATAAGGAGAATGAAAATGATTTAATTGCTGATTATTTTGAATGTCTAACTGAATGTGATGATGATACTCAGACATGTAGAAAATTATGTAGAAAAATTCTGGCAGCATAGACAGTTAAAAATCTGCCACATAGGTCGCTCAAAACGCGACCTTTTATTTTATGATAGCTTCATCTGAAACAAACGTCATGGGCATTCAACACGAAATCAAGTCTCAACTTGCTAAACTGCTTGCTACTGAAGACCTTGTGGTTGAGCATAAGAAAGTAGAGACTGCTTGCTTTAATGTTCATACCCGTGTATTGACTCTTCCGATTTGGGAAAAGGCAAGCAACACTGTCTATGATCTACTGGTGGGGCACGAAGTCGGACACGCTCTCTATACGCCTGATGAAGATTGGTTGAAGGAATATAAGATCCCGCCGCAGTTTGTGAATGTGGTGGAAGACGCCCGCATTGAGAAGTTGATGAAACGTCGTTATGCTGGTCTTGCAAAGACTTTCTACAACGGTTATAAGGAACTTACTGCACAAGATTTTTTTCAGATTGAGGGAGACAATCTTGATACTTTCAATCTTGCCGACCGTGCTAATCTGTGGTTCAAGATTGGTAACTTTGTAGATATTCCCGTTGAGCGTGGTGAAGAGACTGAAATCATCAACCTGATTGCCGATACAGAAACCTTTGCCGATGTTCTTATCGCAGCTGAGACACTTTATAAGTATTGCAAGAAAGAAAAAGAACAACAAAAACTTCCTGAATTTGATTTTCATCAACAACAAGGAAGCTCTACTTCGGTTACAAATAATTCAATCGAAACTGATAATGCTGATGATGAGCAAGAAGGAAATTCCAATTCTTCTCAACCAGAACAAACTAATCAATCTGGAACTTCTAAAGGTGATGATATTCAAGTAAATTCCACATCTAAAGATAAAGAACCAGAAATTCGTACTGCAGAATCTCTTCAAGATAAAATCCGTGATCTTGTTAATTCGAATGGTCATGAGAATGTTTATGTCGAAATTCCCGAACTAAATTTGAATACTGTCATAGCAAAAAATGCCGATGTTCATAAAAATATTGATGATTGCTTTACACAACAACAAAATCTTCATAATCAATTAGCTGAGGAACAAAAATTTAGTCCTATCAATCTTTTTGAAGAATCCGATCATAAGTTCAAAGATTTTAAGATTTCTGCACAAAAGGAAGTCAACTATCTGGTAAAAGAGTTTGAGTGCCGTAAGGCAGCAGATTCTTATGCTCGTGCCTCTACTGCTCGCACTGGTGTTCTGGATTGTTCCAAACTTCATACTTATAAGTACAACGAAGACTTGTTTCGCAAGGTAACGACTCTTGCTGATGGTAAGAACCACGGCCTGGTATTTGTTCTTGATTGGAGTGGATCTATGCAAAATGTTCTTGAGGACACTTGCAAGCAACTGTTCAACCTTGTTTGGTTCTGTAAGAAAATTGCAATTCCGTTTGAAGTGTACGCCTTTACAAATGAATGGCGTAATACCGTTTATGATTATGCAAAAGATGCTCATGTGTCTGTAGATCGAACTGCTCACTATAAAAAGAAAGAAGGACTGCTTTGTATTGATGAAAGTTTTTCTATGATGAATCTTCTCACGAGTAAGGTTTCTGGTAAAGAACTTGAGCATCAAATGCTCAACATTTGGCGTCTTTCTTCGTATTATAAAAATACCTATCAGGCAAAATATACTTATCCAAGTCGTTTGTCTTTGTCAGGAACTCCTCTAAATGAAGCATTGGCCTCCCTTCACCAAATTATTCCTCTTTTTCAAAAAGAAAATAAACTTCAAAAAGTACAATGTATTGTTTTGACTGATGGTGAAGCTAATTATCTTCCCTATCATGTTGAAGTGCAGCGTTCTTGGGAAACCAAACCTTATTTGGGTTCTCGTGGTATTAGTCCTGGCCTCACTTTCTTACGCGACCGTAAATTGGGAACCAATTATAAATTTGAACATGCATACCATGAATTTACAAATATTCTTCTCAACAATTTGAAAGATAAATTTCCTTCCACTAATTTCATCGGAATTCGTGTTCTGACACCAGGATCTGCACATCGTTTTATGCAACTTTATTATAAAACTTATGATGAAGGATATCAAAAACTTCAAAATGATTGGAAAAAACTGAAGAGTTTTACAGTTAAAAATTCTGGTTATGATGCATACTTTGGATTGTCTTCAAGCATTCTTTGTCAAAACACTGAGTTTGATGTTCATGAAACTGCAACCAAAGCACAAATCAAGTCTGCTTTTGTTAAATCTTTGAAAACCAAAAAACTGAATAAAAAACTTCTTGGTGAGTTCATTGCCCTCGTTGCCTAAATACCTAAAAAGTATCTACTGATATGAAAACATTTCAAGAGTTTATGCTCGTTGCTGAAGAATTAGTAAGCGAAACTTCACTGACTCGTGTGATGAGTAAGTCGAAGAAAGGTGGTATGGCAATTATGTCTGCTCAGCGTGGTGATGAATCAAAGGCAGAAAACAAAGCACGTTCACGGCAACTTGAGCGTGATATTAGAGGCGCTGGGCTTCCCGGCCCTACAAAGGTTGCTGGTAGATATACAGAGAATCCAGGCACTTCACAGGAAAGAAAAGTGGGTGAAAAATCTCATGTCATTACCCCAGGAAAAATGGGTAAAAGAAAGTTTAAAAAAACAGTTGAAAAATTAGGAAAGAAATATGATCAGGACTCTGTTCTGATTCAACGTAAACCAGGTGGAAGTGCCACACTTAAAGGAACTTCAGACACCTCCTTCCCAGGAAGAGGAAAAAATGTTAAAATAGGAAGTATGAAACCTGGTAGAACTGGTGAGTTTGACACCAAAGTCAAAAAGAAAACATTTACTGTTGAGGATTAAAATGAAATCCAAATTTCCGTTAGAACACGTGGTCAATTATGAGACTCAAGAAGTCTGTGTGATTTGTGATAGTGCGATTACTGCTATGGGTATTCCTGCGATAGTGAAGCAGTTTTATCCTGGATATAAAGGAAAAATTGTTAGCAGAGAGTTCTTTGAGAAGTTGAAGAACCAGTTGGTGAACTGACCACTCTGGTTTAAAACTTGCTCCAATCTGCCTTATAATAACTTCAGTTGAAACAAACCAGTTAATCATGTCTCGCCTTCAAATGACTGACGACCAAATCATTAGTGATCTTCGAAACACTTTTGGTAAAGAATTTACTGCAGCGGACGTTCGTGGATATTGTGCATCTAAAGATGTGTCTTATCCAACTGTGACTAAGCGTCTTGAACCGTTTAAAGTTGGTCGCGGTAAGTGGAACTTGGAAGTGACACCTAGCGTTGTTGGTAAAATGGAGCAAGCATATCGAGCTCCTGCTGCTCTCCCCGCTGTGGAACAAAATCTTATCCCCGATAAAGATGATACCTTCGTCAAGTTTGGTAATTTTAACGATATTAAACGTATTATTCAGTCCGGTATTTTTTACCCTGCGTTCATTACGGGTCTTTCGGGTAATGGTAAAACGTTCAGTGTGGAGCAAGCGTGTGCTCAACTTAAGCGTGAACTAATCCGTGTAAACATCACTATCGAGACCGACGAGGATGATTTAATTGGCGGTTTTCGTCTTGTGAATGGTGAAACCGTCTGGCACAATGGACCTGTGATTGAAGCACTTGAGCGTGGTGCTGTGCTGCTGCTGGATGAGGTGGATCTTGCTTCCAATAAAATCCTGTGTCTGCAATCTATTCTGGAAGGTAAGGGTGTTTTCTTGAAGAAGATTGGTCGTTTTGTAAAATCTGCTCCTGGTTTCAACGTGATTGCTACTGCTAATACGAAAGGTAAGGGCTCTGATGATGGTCGCTTTATTGGCACTAACGTGTTGAATGAAGCATTCCTCGAACGTTTCCCTGCGACCTTTGAGCAACACTATCCTGCTCCTGTGACCGAACAGAAGATCTTGGAAGGTGTTGCGGATGACCTTGGTGTGGAAGATCGTGATTTCTGTAAGCGTCTAGTTGATTGGGCAGATGTGATTCGCAAAACATTCTATGATGGTGGCATTGAGGAGATCATTAGCACTCGTCGCCTGGTTCACATCATTCGTGCTTATAGCATCTTTGGTAGCAAAGCAAAAGCAATTGATGTCTGCACTGCACGATTTGATGATGAAACCAAACAATCCTTCCTTGAACTTTATGACAAGGTGGATGCTGATTTCCAGATGCCTTCTGAAGAATCAGTTGACACATATCAGTCTATTTGATATAATTGGGGAAGGTAAAATCATGCCTTCTCTTTATGATTGAATCAACCTTTACTATTGATATGAATGAATCTACCAATCATCTTTGGAAATACAACGAAGATAAAATCCTGAAAGATATTCAGGACTATGTGACCAGTACTTATGGTAGTCACTATTGTGGCCACAATCAAGACGATATTCAAACGATCGACCTGATGGCAGCAAAAGATCTTGCCGCTCATTTTTGTCAGGCAAATATTCTGAAGTATGGCAGTCGTTATGGTGATAAGGATGGACGCAATAAGCGTGACTTGCTCAAAGTAATTCACTATGCTATGCTTCTGCTTCACTTTGATGGACACTATTCCCGCCAAAATAATGGTCTGTCTGAATTCCGTTGATTATGAAACTCCAAAATAAAACTATGAAACTTTCTGACAAAACTCTCACGCTCCTTAAGAACTTTTCTTCGATCAATCAGTCAATTCTTTTTAGGCAAGGCAATTCTCTTCGCACCATTTCTGTGATGAAGAACATTCTCGCTGAGGCTTCAATTGAAGAAGAATTGCCCAAAGACTTTGGCATTTATGATCTCAACCAATTTCTCAATGGATTGAATCTTCATCAGAATGCCGAACTTGATTTTCAGAACGATGGTTATGTAATGATTAAGGAAGGTAAATCACGTTCAAAATATTTCTTTGCTGATCCGAATGTAATTGTAACTCCTCCAGAAAAAAATATCAATCTTCCAAGTGAGGATGTTTGCTTCCTTCTTGATACAAAAGAATTGGATAAATTACTCAAGGCTGCCGCTGTTTATCAACTTCCAGATTTGTCTGTGGTTGGTGAAGCAGGCGTTGTAAAACTGGTGGTTCGTGACAAGAAGAACGATACTTCTAATGATTTCTCTGTAGTTGTTGGTGAAACGGATGATGTCTTTACTTTCAACTTTAAGGTAGAAAATATTAAGATTCTTCCTGGTCCTTATGAAGTAGTAATTTCTCGCAAACTTTTGTCACGATTTAAGAATACTGGGTTTGATGTGACTTATCATATTGCCCTTGAACCCGACTCTACTTTTGAATGAAGTATAAAGTAAAATATAAACTTCTAGGTGATAATCGTTACCTGGAAGTAGTTGTAGATGCAACTAGTCAATCACAAGCAAAAAATATTGCTCAAGCACAAATTCCATCTGCTATAATTGTAGGAGGACCTCAAGCAATTTAATTATGAATATCTTTGTAACGTCCCCTTGGCCTGCTGAGAGTGCTGTCTGTCTTCCCGATAAACATATCGTCAAGATGCCTCTGGAATGCTGTCAGATGCTCTCTATCGTTGCCTCTGAAAAATGGGGTCATAATTACGGCACTCTGCCTAAGAATGACGGCACTCCCTACAGAACTGAAAAGGGTGCGTTTCGTAATCACCCCTGTACCAAATGGGCAATGGATAGTATCCACAATGCCTACTGGTTGATTAAGTGGGGAATGAACTTGTGTGATGAGTATTCTATGCGATATGGTAAAACCCATTCGTGCTATAATCCTCTTGTACATGCCTATTATATCTTTCCCAAAGGAAAGATTACTGAAGTAACACCCTTTGCCCGTGCCATGCCAGATGAATTTAAATTTGACACAAGCATTGACACTTTTACTGCTTACAAGATGTATATTTCGTCCAAACCTTGGGTTGCATCTAATTATCTTCGTATGCCGCAACGAAAACCTGATTGGATTTGATTATGAATAGTGATTTTATTTGGGTTGAGAAATATCGACCTAAAACGATTGACGATTGTATTCTCCCAGAATCTACCAAAACTATGTTTCGGGAGTTTCTAAATAAGGGTGAAATACCAAATATGCTTCT
>Ga0194115_10002054_pt1 | contig 24567 bp, 18 predicted proteins | sample TA2MahsurfametaG_3_FD_148656 | JGI IMG/M metagenome (GOLD analysis project Ga0194115, IMG submission 148656) | Freshwater microbial communities from Lake Tanganyika, Tanzania - TA2015002 Mahale S4 surface | ecosystem: Environmental > Aquatic > Freshwater > Lake | place: Tanzania: Lake... | reverse complement strand
AAGCGGTGCTGCATCACGAAACCTATTCCACCACCAAGGAAAAATCGCTGCGCGCTGCCTATAATGAAAAGCTCGCGGAGTATTCCAAGCGGTATGAAATGGCCGCCGATAATTGGTCCCAGCGTGTGATTTCACGCATCGGTACCATCGGCGCGCTGCGTGGGCGGGATGGGCTGAAGGCCGCGCTCCGCTCGCTTGGCTTCCCGCTGAAATAAGGAAAACACCGATGCGCCTTGGTCAAGCCAGCCCCGCCCGCGCCACCACACGCCTGCGCGCGCTTCTGGGCGAACCCGCGCCGCTGATCCTGCCGGGCTGCTTCAACGCCATGTCGGCCCGCATTCTGGAACATGCGGGTTTTCCGGCACTTTACATGTCGGGCTATGGCACATCGCTCAATCTGCTGGGCCTGCCGGATGCGGGGCTGATCACGCTGACCGAAATGGCGCTGAATGCGAAGCTGATTGCCTCCGCCGTGCGTGCGCCTTTGATTGCCGATGCCGATACGGGCTTCGGCAATGCCATCAATGTGGTGCGCACGGTGGAAGAATATATCCGTGCCGGCGTGGCGGGGATGCATCTGGAAGACCAGGTGGCGCCCAAGCGCTGCGGCCATGTCGCGGGGCGGGAGGTGATTGCGCGTGATGAAGCGGTGCTCAAAATCCGCGCCGCCTGCAAAACGCGTGATGCGCTGGACCCGGATTTTGTGATCATCGCGCGCACCGATGCGCGCGGCGCGCATGGCGGTTCCATGGAAGAAGCCATCACCCGCGCCAATGCGTTTTTGGAAGCGGGTGCTGACCTCGCCTTTGTGGAAGGCCCGAAGGACAAGGAAGAAGTGGCGCATATCTGCCAAGCGGTGAAAGGCCCGGTCTTCTACAACATGACCGGCATTTCCCCCCGCTTCACGGCGGAAGAAATGGCCGCGATTGGCATTCGCGCCTGCATCCTGCCAGGGGCGGCGATGCGTGCCACCATCATGGCGATCCATGATTTCGCGACCACGCTGAAGACCGAAGGCCCCATGGCGGAAGCTGCCTATGATGCGCGCTTCAAGCAGCACCCCATGGGCAATCTGCATGGCTTTGCGGGTTTTGACCGCATCCGCGAAATGGAAGCCGAATTCCTGCCCGCGGAAGCGGCCGAGAAATATGAAGGCGGCCTGGGCTATGCGCCCAAGGCGGCGGAGTAATAAGCGCGTAGGATCAATAGGCAACCAAGACCAAGCACAACAAGCAAACGGAGCGAAACAATGGATGGCACCCCTAAACTCGCCTGCCCCTGGGACCGGACCGAGGAATCCCTCGGCAATGTTGTGGAATTGCAGCATGTCAATCTGCAAGTGCCGGATCAGTTGAAGGCGACGGCTTTTTATATCAGCGCCCTTGGCCTGACGCGCGACCCGTATTTGATGACGGGCATCGACAATATGTGGGCCAATGCCGGGATCAGCCAATTCCATTTGCCGACGGGCTCGGCGCAGGTGCTGCGTGGCATTACTGGCCTGGTCCTGCCGGATCGCGCACAATTGCTGCATCGCCTGGATCGCGCGCGGCGCTGGCTGGAAGGCACGCAATACAGCTTCAAAGAGGCTGAGGATTATGTGGATGTAACCTGCCCCTGGGGCAATCGCATGCGCTGCCACGCGCCGGATGCGGAAACGCTCGGCCGTATCACACTTGGCATGCCCTATGTCGAATTCGATGTCGCGCCCGGCACGCTGCCAGGCATGGCGCGCTTCTATGAACAGATCATCGGCACCAGCACGGCCATGCGCCATGGCGCGCTTCATGTGCGCGTCGCGCGGGAGCAATTCCTGATCTTCCGCGAAACCGACAAGCCACAACCCGCCTTTGATGGCCATCACATTCAATTGGCCTTTGTGGATTTCGGCGGCATTTACAATCGCCTTAATGAACGCGGGCTGATTTCACGCGAAGACAGCGCACATCAATACCGTTTCATCAAGGTGGTGGACCCGAATGATGGGCGCGTGTTGTTTGAAGTGGAACATGAAATCCGTAGCATGACGCACCCGCTTTTCATGCGCCCGCTGGTCAATCGCAATGCGGCGATTACCAATAATTACTACGCGGCGGGTAATGAGGCCGCGATCTGGGCCATGCCACCGGCCTAGTCCCTTTTCGATGAGTACCTGATCGGCTTCGGAATGCGCCTCCGCCGATCAGATGCTTGTTTGAGCGCCTGCTTCACGGCTTCGGAATGCGCCTCCGCCGATCAGATGCTTGTTTGCGCGACTGATTCACGGCTTCGGCATTCGCCTCCGCCGATCAGGCGCTGGCCATCACCCAATCGCGGAACAGCGCAAGGTCAATATTGCCACCGCACAGCACAACACCCACACGCTTGCCGCGCATGGCAGCGCGTTCTTGCATCAGCGCGGCCAGCGGCGCGGCGCCCGCACCTTCGGCCAGGTTATGCGTATCCTGCCAATAGGCGCGCATGGCGGCGGCCACTTCATCATCCGTCACGGTCACAATGCGCGCCGCACCCTTACGGATGATCTCCAGCGCATTGGGATCAGGAATGCGTGTTGCCATGCCATCCGCACGCGTATTGGCGGTTGGCGTTGTCACAACGCGCCCTGCTGCGACGGAAAGCGCGTAGGTCGGCGCTTCGGTGCTTTGCACGCCAATAATTTCGGTGGAAAGGCCGAGAAGATCACGCGCCATGATGCAGCCGCAAATGCCTGACCCAAGCCCGATCGGCACATAAAGCGCGGCTAAGGGTGGCGCGGCGCGCAGCAATTCCAGCGCATAGGTCGCAACACCCATCACCAGATCACGCGTAAAGGATGGCGCAAACAGCAAACCTTCTGCCTTGGCGAGCCTTGCGGCTTCTTCCCGCGCTTCGTCAAAATCCGCGCCATATTCGATCAGCCGCGCACCCTGCGCGCGCATGGCGTTGTTCTTTTCAACACTATTGCCGCGCGGCACCAGGATGGTGACAGGGATGCCGTAGCGCGCCCCGGCATAAGCCAGCGATTGGCCATGATTGCCGCGCGTTGCACTCACAACGCCCGGCACATCCGGGTTTTCGCGCTTCAGCCTTTCCATAAAAACCACACCACCGCGCACCTTGAAGGCGCCGGTCGGCGTATGGTTCTCATGCTTTACCCAAACTTCTGCCCCCGCGCGTTGCGCCAGCAGCGGCCAGGCATATTGCGGGGTTGGCGGAAAGGCAGCGTGGATTAGCCGCGCGGCCTCCTCCAATTCAGCCAGCGTGAACACGCGGCGTCAGTGCCGCGCGATCTCGATCTCGCCATCCGGCTGCGGTGAAGAAAACGCGCTATCCGCGAAGGCTTCTTCCCAGGAACCGGCAGTGCTCGCCTTGGAATATTCGGTGGCGCGGTTTTCGAAGAAATTCGCGTGCTCCACCGCATTCAGCATTTCATCCAGCCACGGCAGCGGGTTCTTTTCAATCTTATAGAGCGGCTCAAGCCCCAATTGCTGCAAGCGCCGATCCGCGATGAAGCGAATATATTGCTTGGTGAGCGAGGCATCCAGCCCCTGCACACCCCCCAATTCAAACGCCAGATCAATGAAGGCGTCTTCATGATCCACGATGGTGGCGCAAACCAGGTAAAGATCGCGGCGGAATTCCTCGGTCCAGATTTCCGGATTTTCCTGCACGAAGGTGCGGAACAGCCGGATCACGGAAAGGCAATGCAGCGTTTCATCGCGCACTGACCAGCTCACGATCTGGCCCATGCCCTTCATCTTGTTGAAGCGGGGAAAATTCATGAGAATCGCGAAGGAAGCGAAAAGCTGCAAGCCTTCGGTGAAGGCACCAAAAGCAGCCAGCGTCTTCGCGATTTCAGTCTTATTCGCGATACTGAAGCTATGCATATAATCGTACTTGTCCTTCATCTCCTTGTATTTGAGGAAGGCCGTATATTCGATTTCAGGCATGCCAATGGTATCGAGCAAATGGCTATAGGCCGCGATATGCACCGTTTCGATATTCGAAAAGGCGGACAGCATCATCAGCACTTCCGTCGGTTTGAACACCTGCGAATAATGCTTCATGTAGCAGTTGTTCACTTCGACATCCGCCTGAGTGAAGAAGCGGAAAATCTGCGTCAACAAGTTGCGCTCAGACTGCGTCAGATTCTTCTGCCAATCCTTCACATCATCGGCCAGCGGCACTTCTTCGGGCAGCCAATGGATGCGCTGTTGCTGCAACCAGGCCTCATAGGCCCAAGGGTAGCGGAAGGGCTTATAGACAGGGTTCGAGGTCAAAAGATCAAACTTCACCGGCAATTCATCCCGCATCATACCATCAGCCATTGTATCGAATCCCATCTTGTTCGGTTCGCGGACCTTTTACCACAAATGGTGGGTAGGGCAATCGCGAACCGCAAGATGTTGTGTTCAATTATTCGATTCGGATATTGGCTTCGCGCGCAACAACCATGTTATCGGCCACCTCAGTGGCAATGCGCTTGGCGAAAACCTCAGGCCCTTCCCCCAGAATGATGCCGCCCTGATCAATCAGCCTTTGGCGGATGGTCGCATCCTGCAGCAAGCCCTGCACATCGCGCGCAATCCGTTCCACGATATCACGTGAAATGCCCTTCGGCGCGATGAAGCCATACCAGGGGCTGGTGTCGGGAATACCCATACCGAGTTCTTCCAAGGTTGGCACGTTGGGCAACACCGCCGCACGTTGCGGACCCGCAATGGCCAGGGCGCGCAGCTTTCCCTCCCGTGCCAAGGGAATGGCGCCAGCCAGCGTGCTGAAAGTGCCAGGCACACGCCCGCCCACCACATCCTGAAGCGCCGGCACAGCGCCCCGGTAAGCAACATTGGTGAGTTCAAGTCCCATCTTCTTGCGGAACATCTCAAGCGCGAAATGTCCTGAGGATCCGTTGCCGGAAGTCGCGAAGGCCATCCCCGGTTCGCGCCGCGCGGCAGCGACCAAATCCTGGGCGGTACGAAAAGGCTGGCCCGTACCGGTGAAAAGAACGGTCGGCGAAGCATAGATATTCACGATCGGCGTAAAGTCATTGATCGTGTCATAGGGTAGGCGCGGATTGATCGCCGCATTGCTTGTATGCGTGCTGGCTGACAGAAAAATCGTATAGCCATCGGGCGCCGAACGCGCGACAGCCTCGGTTGCGATCACCTGGCTGGCGCCGGGGCGATTCTCAATAACAATCGGCTGTCCCCACAGCCTTTGCAGCGGTTCTTGCAATAGCCGCCCGGGAAAATCCGTGGGGCCGCCGGCCGGGTAGCCAATAATCATCCGTACCGGACGATCCGGCCAATTGCTTGATTGTGCCTTGGCTTTGGTGGCGATGGTGCTGGCCATCCCGGCGGCCAGCAGGCTGCGACGCTTCAACATTCTAAACTTCCTCCCTACCCATTTCGGGCTTGCCGCCCCCAGAACTGGGGGCGGGTTGGGGGAAGCTTAACGCAGCTTTATTGGCAGGCCAAACATTCTTCGTAATTGTTGTTGGTCGCCGGCACGGCTGCCACCAATGGCAATTGCGCCTGGTCATTGGCCGGCGCCGCCACGCCAAGCGCTGCCTGCGGTGCCACTTTTTCGCTGATGGCATCCGCGCGTTGGATGGAAAGGCTGCGGCAGTAATAAAGCGACTTCACACCCTTCTTCCACGCCGTCATGTGGATCTGGTGCAAATCCCGCTTATGCACATTGGCCGGCAGGAACAGATTTACCGATTGCGACTGGCAGATATAAGGCGTGCGGTCGGCCGCATGTTCCACCACCCAACGCTGATCCAATTCAAACGCCGTCTTGAAGGTGGCCTTTTCCTGTTCGGTCAAGAAATCCAGATGCTGCACGCTGCCCTTATTCACCGTGATGGTGGTCCAGGTATCATCATCATCGCGATCATGCTTGGCCAGCACCTTCTTCAGATACGGGTTGCGCACAATGAAGGAACCGGACAGCGTCTTGTGGTTATAGACATTGGCCGCAATTGGTTCGATCCCCGGGCTCGCGCCACCGCAAATGATACTGATGGAAGCGGTTGGTGCAATCGCGATCTTGTTCGAAAAACGCTCCATGAAACCGTATTCGGCGGCATCAGGGCAGGGGCCGCGTTCTTCGGCCAACATGCGGGAAGCGGTATCGGCCTGGGCGCGGATATGCTTGAACATCCGCATATTCCAAACCTTCGCCACCACACTTTCAAACGGCACATTCAGCGCCTGCAGGAAGGAATGGTAGCCCATGACACCAAGCCCGACCGAGCGTTCGCGCATCGCGCTATAGCGCGCGCGCGCCATGGAATCGGGCGCGGTATCAATGAAGGATTGCAGCACATTATCCAGGAAGCGCATCACATCAGGGATGAACTGCGCCTCATCCTTCCATTCAAACCAAGTCTCCAGGTTAAGGGAGGACAGGCAGCAGACCGCGGTGCGCTGCTCCCCATGCTGGTCAATCCCGGTGGGCAGCGTGATTTCGGAACACAGGTTTGAGGTTTTGACCTCAAGCCCCGCCAGCTTCTGATGTTCTGGCCGCGCATTATTCACGTGGTCGGAATAGATGATGTAGGGCTCACCGGTTTCGATGCGCGCCGTCAGGATGCGAATCCAAAGGCTCCGCGCGGAGACCTTCTTCATCAGCGCGCCATCCTTGGGCGACACCAGCGCCCATTCCTCATCCGCTTCCACCGCGCGCATGAAGGCATCGGGGATCAGAATGCCGTGATGCAGATTAAGCGCCTTGCGATTCGGGTCGCCACCGGTCGGGCGGCGCATTTCCAGGAATTCTTCGATTTCAGGGTGATTGACGGGTAGATAGCAGGCCGCCGAACCGCGCCGGAGAGACCCCTGCGAAATCGCCAGCGTCAGGCTATCCATCACGCGAATGAAGGGAATAACGCCCGAGGTCTTGCCATTGCGGCCAACCTTTTCGCCAATGCCGCGCAAATTCCCCCAATAGGAACCGATGCCACCGCCCTTGGCCGCGAGCCACACATTCTCATTCCAAAGCCCGACAATGCCATCAAGGCTGTCTGAGGCTTCGTTCAGGAAGCAGGAGATTGGCAAGCCACGAGTCGTGCCGCCATTGGACAGCACGGGCGTTGCCGGCATGAACCAAAGCTTGGAGATATAGTCATAAATCCGCTGCGCATGTGCCGCATCATCGCCATAAGCGGATGCGACTCGTGCAAACAAATCCTGATAGGATTCGCCTGGCAGCAAATAACGATCATCTAATGTGGCCCTGCCAAAATCGGTCAGCAGCGCATCGCGCGTGCGATCAATGCGTACCTGGCCATGGCCTTCAAGTTGAATTGCGTCGAACACGGATAACCCCCTGAGAACTCCCCCGAAGCCGGATACTGCCCCAAGTTACACTCTGACTACAAGATGTAGTCTTGCCACAGTCACGCGACCACTAGATGCGGTGCGTGATTCTGGGCTTGCAAAAGCCGGCGCAATTGGGGCAGGGCACGTTCGTTCCCGTTTCGCCCCAGGGCCAAGCCCCTTTCGCTGGCGAGCTGCTTGGCGTTTAATGCCCCTGAAGGGCAACTCGCAGCCAAGCGTAATGACGCAAAAACAATGGCTTGCATGCTCAAGGAGAAGTATCATGACCAATATCACCCGCCGCGGCCTGATCGCCGCCCCGCTGGCGCTCAGCCCGCTCGCAGCCCCCGCCTATGCCCAGGCGCCCTGGCCTAGCCGGCCTATCCGCATCGTGATCCCCTTTGGCACTGGGGGCGGGACGGATATCACCACGCGGCTTCTGGCCCCAAAGCTGGCGGAGATTCTGGGCCAGCCGGTGGTGCTGGAAAACCGCCCCGGCGCGGGCGGGGTTGTCGGTACGGATTACGTGGCAAAGCAGCCCGCCAATGGCGATGTTTTTGTGCTCTCCACGCTTTCCCCCATCGCACTCGCACGCGGCCTGCCAGCCCCGGTGCCCTTTGATGCGCGGACCGATCTTATTGCAGTGGCGCCAACGGTCTTTGTGCCCATCGCCCTTGCCGTCACCACGCGCAATTTCGCACCCACCACGGCGGCGGAATTCATCGCAACCCTAAAGGCGGCACCGGGGCGTTATCAGTATGGCTCATCCGGCATTGGGACTTCGGGGCATATCGCCTCGGCCAGTTTCTGCGTGCGCACGGGGACCGATGCCGTGCATGTGCCCTATCGCGGTGGCGGGCAGGTTTTCACCGCGCTCACCGCGGGCGAAATTCAGTTCTGCTCCGATATCCCTTCCATCCTGAAGGGGTTTCAGGATGCCGGGACAGCGCGGGTGCTGTTTGTGGCGACCGATCAGCGTTCCTCGCTTTTGCCCAATGTACCAACGGCGGCGGAGGCGGGAATCGCCGGCTATAAATCCCATTCCTGGTATGGCTTCTTCGCCCCGCGTGGCACGCCTGAAGCCATTGTGAACCGCATGGCCGCCGCCACCGAACAGGCGTTATCCGATTCGGCGATCAATCAGCGCTTTCAGGAAATGGGCACCCCCGCCATGCGCGGCTACACGCCGGCGCGCTTTGCTGCCTATGTGCGGGACGAAATCGCCTTCTGGGAACCCGAAGTGCGCGGCCTTGGCATCAAGGCCGAATAGAGTCAGCGCTTCACCTTGTTCGGCCGGCTGAGAGCATTTTCAAGCCAAGTGGCAACACTTGGCGACTCGGAAAATGCGACCAAACAATATCTTAGAGCTCGTCTGAAGCGCGACCGCGCGGAGGACGAGATCTAAGCACGACAACCGCTTCCAACTGGCCGGACCAAAGGAATTGATCAATCGGCGTGGCGGCATCCACCCGCCAGCCTTGATCGGCAAAAAACCGCATATCCCGCGCCAGCGCCTGCGGGTTGCAGGACACATAAATCACCGCCGGCACGGCTGAGCGCGCCAGCAAACCCGCCTGTTCCTCGGCCCCCGCAAAGGGCGGGTCCAGCACCACGGCGGCGAAGGGCGCCAATTCCGCGACCGCCAGCGGCTGGCGCACCAAATCCCGCCGCGTCGCGGCCAAGGGCAGCCCGGCCTTGGCGGCAGCATTGGCGAGTGCGGCCACCGCCGCGCCATCCGATTCGAAGGCTGTGACCCTGCCCCGCTGCGCCAGGGCGAGGCTCAGCGTGCCGTAACCCGCATGAAGATCAGCAATCCGCCCCCGCCCGACGAGTTTGGTGGGCAGGCCGGCCAGCATGGCGGCGATGATGGCCTGCTCGCCCTCGGGGCTCGCTTGCAGGAAGGCGCCGGGGGCTGGCGTGACCGCAACGCCACTCAGCGCGATACTCACCGGCCCGAGCTGGGCCGCGACCTCTGGCGCGCCATTGCCGCGCGCCCAGGCGATGCGCGCCAAACCCTGCGCCGCCGCAAACCCCGCAAGCAGCACCCGCCCAGCGGCGTCCAAAGTACCATCGGTGCGCAGCAGCAAATCCGGCCCGGTATCGAGCAGGTTCAGCACCGCCGAGCCATCGCGCTTCAAGGCTGGCAGGCGCGGCAGCAACTCCCGCAGCGGCGCCAGCAAGGCCACCAGGCGCGGATGCAGCACCGGGCAGGCGGCGATATCCAGAATGGCCGAACTGCCCGCGGCGTGAAAACCAAGCCGGAGGCCATCCGTCCCGCGCCTGATCGCGAAATCCGCGCGCCGGCGAACACCTGGGGGTGTGGTGATGGTCTCAGCGATGGGGGCCTCGGCAAAGCCGCCGCGTGCCAGGGCAACACGCAGCTTTTCGCGCTTCCAGGCCGCTTGCGGCGCCGGCGCCCAATGTTGCAGCGCGCAGCCGCCGCAACCTGCTGTGAAATGCGCGCAGGCCGGCGCGATCCGGTCAGGGCTGGCCGTGATAATGCCGTCAATCGCCGCCAGCGCCCCATCACCGCGCTTGCCGGCGAGGGTGACGTTCAGCCTCTCGCCGGGAAGCGCCTGCGGCACATAAATCGGGCCGGGGGCGATACCATTGCCGCCCGCGCCCATACGCTCAATCAGGATTTCCACGGCGGGTGTTGTCGCCGAAATCAGCCGAAGGCGTTCAACCCGGTCTGCGCCCGGCCCAGGATCAGCGCATGCACATCATGCGTGCCTTCATAGGTATTGACCGTTTCAAGATTCATGACGTGGCGAATGACATGATACTCATCCACAATGCCATTGCCGCCATGCATGTCACGCGCAACGCGGGCGATGTCCAAGGCCTTGCCGCAATTGTTGCGCTTGACCAGGCTGATCATCTCGGGTGCGGCCTTATGTTCATCAAAAAGCCGGCCCACGCGCAGCACCGCATGCAGGCCAAGCGTGATTTCGGTTTGCATGTCAGCGAGCTTTTTCTGCACCAATTGTGTGGCCGCCAGCGGCTTGCCGAACATGATGCGGTTCAGCGTGTATTCCCGCGCCGCATGCCAGCAGAATTCCGCGGCACCCATCGCACCCCAGGCAATGCCATAACGCGCGCGATTGAGGCAGGAGAATGGACCCGCCAGAGACCGCACGCCCGGCAAGCGGTTTTCTTCGGGCACAAACACCTCATCCATCATGATCATGCCGGTGACGGAAGCGCGCAGGCTGAACTTGCCTTCGATCTTGGGCGTGGTGAGCCCCTTCATGCCGCGATCCAGCAAAAAGCCGCGCAGAATGCCTTCATCATCCTTCGCCCAAACCAGGCAGACATCGGCGATGGGTGAATTGGAAATCCAGGTTTTGGAGCCGGAAAGCTTCCAGCCGCCATCCACCTTGGTTGCGCGCGTGCGCATGGAATTCGGATCAGACCCCGCATCGGGTTCCGTCAGACCGAAGCAGCCGACCCATTCCCCGGTGCGGAGCTTTGGCAGGTATTTCTGCTTCTGTTCTTCCGAACCATAGGCATGGATCGGAAACATGACCAAGGAGGATTGCACGCTGAAGGCGCTGCGATAGCCGGAATCAACACGCTCCACTTCGCGCGCCATTAGCCCATAGGCAACATAGGAAACGCCGGCGCAGCCATAACCATCCAGCGTGGCGCCGAGGAAACCCATTTCGCCGAATTCATTCATGATCTCACGGTCGAAGCGCTCATGCCGATTGGCTTCCAAGACGCGCGGCATCAGGCGTTCCTGGCAGAATTGCCGCGCGCTATCGCGGATCATGCGTTCTTCTTCCGTCAGCGCTTCTTCGAGCAGCAGCGGGTCTTCCCAGGTGAAGGGCGCGATGGCGGTCTTCTTCGGCGGGGTCACGACATTCATGCGTCTATCCTCAACTCAGACTTGGTCCAATTAGGGCCTTCGCGGCGCGCCCGGCAAGCCGGGCGCGGATTCAGGCTGCGCTGGCTTCCGGCGCTTCCTCGGCGGGCGCTTCAACCGCCGCTTCGCGCTTGCGGCGCGGAATCGGGATCAGCATGAAGGCCGGCACCAGATCGCCAAAACCCTGCACGGGCGGGCCAAGATCATCGCGCCGGTCGCGGCTGCGATAATCCCGATCCTGCCGCGGTGCCTCACGCTCACGCGGGGCGTAATCGCGCATTGCGGCTTCACGCAGCGCAAATTCACTTGGCTGCGCATCACGGTCCCGACGCGGCGCACGATCCCGCCTATTTGCATCGCGGCCTTCCGGCGCTTCGGCGCGCGGGCGACGTTCCGGGCGCTCCCGCCGGGCGGGCGCCTCAGCCATAATTTCTTCCGGCGCTTCGGCGCGCGGCGCGCGGTCCTGACCATCACGACGGCCACGTTCCGGCCGCCCCCGCCCGCCATCGCGGCGATCCGGGCGACGCGCCGGGCCACCACGACCGCGGCCACGCTTGATGGAAGTCAGCGCTTCCTGGATTTCCGCTTCCGTCACCGGTTCCAGCCCCTCGATATCCAAAAGCGGGATGGCTTTGCCGGTCAGTTTTTCGATGGCGGCGACATTCTTCGCGTCATCGGCGGTCGCAATCGTATAGGCATGGCCTTCACGCCCCGCACGGCCCGTGCGGCCAATCCGGTGAACGTAATCTTCCGAATGGAAGGGCACATCGAAATTGAACACATGCGAAAGCCCGCCAATATCAAGCCCGCGTGCGGCGACATCGGAACAGACCAGTAGCTGCAATTCATCCGCCTTGAAGGCACTCAGCGTGGCAAAGCGCTGGCTTTGATCCATATCGCCATGCAAGGCGCCCACGCTGAAGCCATGCTTCTTCAGCGATTTATACAGGATATCCACTTCGATCTTGCGATTGCAAAAAATCAGCGCATTGGTGACCTGTTCGCGCCGGATCAGCCGGCGCAAGGCCTCGCGCTTATCAAAAGGCTGCACGTAAGCCAGGCCCGTGGTGATGGTGGTCGCAACCGAAGCGGGGGGAGCGACCGTGATTTCCTTCGGGTTGGACAGGAAGGCATCCGCAAGCCGCCTGATTTCCGGCGCCATGGTGGCGCTGAAGAACAGCGTCTGGCGCAAGGGCGGCAGCATGGAGACAATACGCTCCACATCCGGAATGAAGCCCATATCGAGCATCCGGTCCGCTTCATCAATCACCAATACCTTGCAATCGGCCAGCAAAACGCGGCCACGATCAAACAGATCAAGCAGCCGGCCAGGTGTGGCAATCAGCACATCCACGCCCTTTTCCAGCACATCGCGCTGGTCATTCATGCTTTCGCCACCGATCAGCAGCGCATGATTGAGCTTCAGATATTTGCCGTATTTTTCGAAATTCTCGGCAACCTGCAACGCCAATTCGCGGGTTGGTTCCAGGATCAGGCTGCGCGGCATGCGCGCCTTGGCGCGCGAACCCGCCAGGATATCCAGCATGGGCAGCACGAAGGACGCGGTTTTGCCCGTGCCGGTTTGCGCACAACCCAGCACATCGCGCCCCATCAGCACCTGCGGGATCGCCTGTTCCTGAATGGGCGTGGGGTGGCGATAGCCCGATTCTGTCACGGCCTTCACGATTTCCTCGGACAGGCCGATGGAATCGAAGGTGGCGCGGTCTTCTTCCACGACCGGCGTGGCTTCTGGCTGCGCTTCCTCAGTTGCGGAAGCTTCTTCGTCCGGCGCAGCTTCGGCAATAACGGGCGGCGCGGGCAGGTCTTGATGGTCGGCTTGGACAGCCTCGGCGGCGGTCACTTCAGTATTTTCGTTCAACGTCACTTGCTTTCTAGGCCCGCGCTGAGAGCGCTTGGCGGTGGGTGCGGGAAAGGCCGAGCCCCGGCGGAGCGCGCATGCCGGGGCCGGCGGATCCGGCCCGCCTAACCGCGAGCGCGCCCCCTATGCGCCGATACCGCGCGGGAATCAAGGATTTCCGCAGCATTTTGCCACGCTGGTCTGGACCCTGGCTTTGGCGCGGGGCTAGACCCCGCCCATGGACCAGAAAGAAACCCTGCTGCTGCTGCCCGGCCTGCTCTGTGATGGGCGGCTTTGGCGTGATCAGATCGAAGCCTTCGGTGCATCCCGCCGCATGGTCGTGGCCAGCCTGACCGGGCATGACAGCATCGCCGCCATGGCGGAAGCCGCCCTTGCTGGGCTGGACGGGCCCTTGGCGGTCGCGGGGCTTTCCATGGGCGGCTATGTGGCGCTTGAGGTCGCGCGCCGCGCGCCGGGGCAGGTTACGCGCCTGGCGCTGTTCGATACCTCTGCCCGGCCCGATACGCCGGAACAAACCGAACGCCGCCGCGGCTTGCTCGCCCTTTCGCAAAGCGGCCAGTTTCGCGGCGTGACCCCGCGCCTGCTGCCGATGCTGGTGCATCCTTCCCGCCTGGATGGCCCCTTGGCCGCTGAGGTGATGGCAATGGCAGAACGGGTTGGGCGCGATGCCTTCCTCCGCCAGCAAACCGCCATCATGGGCCGCGTCGATTCCAGACCTGACCTGCCCGCGATCCGCGCCAAGACCCTGGTCGCGGTGGGCGAGGATGATCTGCTGACGCCGCCCCATCTGGCCGAGGAAATGGCTGCTGCCATTCCCGGCGCGCGCCTGGTGCGCTTCGCCGGGTCCGGCCATTTACCGAGCATGGAAGTGCCGGAAGCGGTGAATGCAGCGATGGCTGAATGGCTGACTGACTAGGCACAAAAAAAGCGCGGGCCTTTCGGCGCCGCGCCTTTTTGTAACTACGTCCTAAATTACGCCGCCTTCGCCATCCCGCGCAGCACGTAATGCAGGATGCCGCCATTCTTGTAGTATTCCACCTCATCGGCGGTATCCACGCGGCACAGCACCTGGGTCTTCACCTGGGACCCATCGGCGCGGGTAATGACAACATCCATCATCATGCGGGGCGAAAGCTTTTCCACGCCGAGGATATCAATCTTCTCGTCACCAGTTAGGCCGAGTGTTGAGCGGCTTTCGCCTTCCTTGAAGACCAGCGGCAGCACGCCCATGCCGACCAGGTTTGAACGGTGGATACGTTCAAAGCTTTCGGCGATCACGGCCTTGATGCCAAGCAGATAGGTGCCCTTCGCCGCCCAATCGCGTGAAGACCCCGTGCCATATTCCTTGCCGCCAATCACCACCAGCGGCACGCCTTCATTCTTGTAGCGCATCGCCGTGGTGTAGATCGGCGCCACATCACCCGAAGGATAATGCTTGGAAATGCCGCCCTCCACGCCGGGCACCATTTCATTGCGGATACGCGGATTGGCGAAGGTGCCGCGCATCATCACCTGATGGTTGCCGCGCCGCGCGCCATAGCTGTTGAAATCCGCCTGACGCACCTGGTGTTCCAGCAGATACTCACCCGCCGGCGACGCCTTACGGATATTGCCCGCCGGGGAGATATGGTCGGTGGTGATGGAATCCGCGAGCTGCGCCAGGATGCGCGCCCCCTTCACATCACCAACCGGCTTCGGATCAGCCGTCATGCCTTCAAAATAGGGCGGGTTCTGCACATAGGTGCTGCCCGAATTCCAGCGATAGGTATCGCTGCCCGCTTCCACGCGAATGGCCTGCCATTGCGTCGGGCCCTTGAAGACATCGCCATAACGCTCCTGGAACATCTCACGCGTCACGGCGGCGTGAACCGTGTCGTTCACTTCCTTTTGCGTCGGCCAAATGTCCTTGAGGTAAACCGGCTGGCCATCGCGGCCCGTGCCAATCGGTTCTTTCGCCAAATCCTTGCGGATGGTGCCGGCCAGCGCATAGGCCACCACCAGCGGCGGCGAGGCGAGGTAATTCGCGCGCACATTGGCATGTACGCGGCCTTCGAAATTGCGGTTGCCCGAAAGCACCGAAACCCCGACAAGCTTGTTGTTTTCAATCGCATCCACAATGGCATCCGGCAGCGGGCCGGAATTGCCGATGCAGGTGGTGCAGCCATAACCCACCGTCTGGAAGCCAAGCGCATCCAGATGCGGCGTCAGCCCGGCCTTGTTCAGATATTCCGTCACCACCTGGGAACCGGGCGCGAGCGAGGTCTTCACCCAAGGCTTCGCCGTCAGGCCTTTTTCCACTGCCTTCTTCGCGACCAAGCCCGCTGCGACCAGCACATAGGGGTTGGATGTATTGGTGCAGGAAGTGATGGCGGCAATGACCACATCGCCATGGCCGAGGTCATAATTCGCCCCTTCCACCGGCACGCGCAAATCCGCCTGATCGCCCGGCACGCCCATGGTGCCCGCGGCCAAATCCTTGAGGAAAGCCGGCGCGGCATTGCTGAGCGCCACGCGATCCTGCGGCCGCTTCGGGCCAGCCATGGAAGGCTCAACCGTGCTGAGATCAAGTTCGAGCGTATCGGTGAAGACCGGATCGGGCATGCCTTCCTCACGGAACATGCCCTGCGCCTTCAGATAGTCGCGCGTCAGCTTGATGCGATGCTCATCACGGCCCGACAGGCGCAGATATTCCAGCGTCGTGTCATCCACCGGGAAGAAGCCGCAGGTCGCGCCATATTCGGGGGCCATATTGCCAATGGTCGCACGATCCGCGAGCGGCAGATGCGCCAAACCAGGGCCGAAGAATTCAACAAACTTGCCGACCACGCCCTTCTTGCGGAGCATTTGCGTGACCGTCAGCACCAGATCGGTAGCCGTCACGCCTTCCTTCACCGAACCGGTCAGCTTGAAGCCGATCACATCGGGGATCAGCATGGCAATCGGCTGGCCGAGCATGGCGGCTTCCGCTTCAATGCCGCCAACACCCCAGCCCAGCACGCCAAGGCCATTGACCATGGTGGTGTGGCTATCCGTGCCATAGCAGGAATCGGGGAAGGCAAAGACATCGCCTGTATCCGTCGCGGTCCAGACGACCTGCGCCAGATATTCCAGGTTCACCTGGTGGCAGATGCCCGTGCCCGGCGGCACAACGCGGAAATTATTGAAGGCTTCCTGACCCCAGCGAAGGAATTCGTAACGCTCACCATTGCGTTCAAATTCGATATCCACATTCTGCTGAAGCGAGGATGCAGTGCCGGAGACATCAACCATCACCGAATGGTCAATCACGAGGTCCACGGGGACCAGCGGGTTCACCTTGCGCGGATCGCCACCCAGGCCAAGCAAAGCATCGCGCATGGCGGCCAGATCCACCACGGCGGGGACGCCCGTGAAATCCTGCAACAGAATGCGCGCGGGGCGGAAGGGCACTTCATTATCGGAACGGCCATCCTTCACCCATTCGGCGATCTTCTTCGCATCATCCACCGTATAGGAACGGCCATCTTCGAAGCGCAGCACATTTTCAAGCAGCACCTTAAGGCTATAGGGCAGGCGGGTGATATCGCCGATGCTCTTCGCCGCCTCGGGCAGGCTGAAATAATGATAAGTCTTGCCGTCCACGCTGAGCGTGCGACGGGTCTTCAGGCTGTCTTGCCCGATCATCCGCATGGCTGATTACCCTTCCTCAAGCGCGCTGGCCTTGCGCGGCCGCACTGAACGCGGCTTTAAAGCATGGAGACTGAATGTGGTCCATTGGCGGGGGGCGGATTTTGGCGGCGGGGCAACCCATTTTGGACGTGCTGGACCTTGCCTGCATCCGCGGCGACCGGGCGGTTTTCGCTGGCCTGAGTTTCGCCGTGCCCGCAGGTGGCGCGCTGCTGCTGACCGGGGCCAATGGCGCGGGCAAATCAAGCCTGCTCCATGTGATTGCCGGGCTGCTGCCGGCCGCGGGTGGTGAGGTGCTGCTGGAAGGCGCGCCCGCGCGGTCCGATCCTGCCAGCCATGCGCTCAGGCTCCGCTATATCTCCAGCCAGGATGCGCTGAAGCCGGCGCTGAGCGTTGCCGAAAACCTGGCCTTTTACGCAGCACTTTGGGGTGGCGAAGTGACGCCAGCCTTGGAAGCGCTTGGCCTTGGCGCGCTCGCTTCCCTGCCGGGGCGCGTGCTGTCCACCGGGCAAAGGCGTCGGCTCGCCCTGGCGCGGCTGGCCCTGGCGCCGGCGCGGCTTTGGCTGCTGGATGAACCAAGCCTGGGGCTGGATGCGGCATCCGTCGCGCGGCTTGGCGATTTGATGGCGCGCCACCGCGCCGCCGGCGGCGCCATTCTGGCCGCGACCCATCTGCCCTTGCTGCTGCCGGATGCGCGGGAGTTGAAGCTATGACGGGCGGCGTCTTTGGCGGCTTCCTCGCGGTGCTTGGGCGGGAATGGAAGCTCGCGCTTCGCCACCCATCCGATACCCTGGCCGCTGTTTTGTTCTTCGTGCTGGTGGCAGCACTTTTCCCCTTTGGCGTCGGTCCAGCGCCTGAGACGCTTTCCCGCCTTGCCCCCGGCGCCTTGCTGGCCGCCGCATTGCTGGCGGCGCTTTTGCCGCTGGATCGGCTGTTCGGCGCAGAGGCCGAGGATGGCTCGCTTGATCAATTGCTGCTCTCTGGCCTGCCGCGCGGGGTGTTGGCAGCGGCCAAGGCGCTTGGCCATTGGCTGACCACGGGCGTGCCGCTGATTGCCGCGACCCCGATTGCGGCGGCGATGCTCAACCTGCCGGTGGAAGCCTGGGGGGTGGCGATGGCAGCGCTTGCCTTGGCCACCGCGCTTTTGTCGCTGCTCGGCACTTTGGGGGCGGCGCTGACGCTTGGTGCGCGGCGCGGCGGCGTGCTGCTGCCCTTGCTGGTGTTGCCGCTGGCGATCCCGGCGGTGATTTTCGGCGCGGCGGCGATTGAAGCCGCCAGCGCCGGGCTTTCCGCCGCGCCCTTTCTGCTGCTGTTGGGGGCGGGGGTATCGCTTGCCGCACCGCTCGCGCCCTTGGCAGCGGGTGCGGCTCTCAGCGGGGAGTGATCATCGTCACGCCAAGTGCGACGGCGCTTGGCGTGAAAGCCTCACCCAGGCGCTGGCCGGCGCCCGACCTGGACGGTGATTTCCATCACGCGCCCTTCCCGCATCAGGGAAAGCTTCACATTCTGCCCAGGCGGAATGGCCGAAATGCCGCGCACGAGATCACGGTTATTGCCGATGCGTGCCCCATCCACCGATGTAATGACATCTCCCTGCCGGAGCCCTGAACGCGCGGCGGGGCTGCCACGTTCAACCCCCAACACCTGAGCGCCAGCGCGCGCCGGGCGTCCCGGTGCGGCCGCCACATCACCCACCGCCACACCAAGCCAGCCGCGTTCAACCAACCCGTCGCGCAGCAGTTGTTCAATCACCGGCCGCGCCAGATCGGATGGCACGGCAAAGCCAATCCCGGCCGAGGCACCGCTTGGGGAGAAGATCAGCGTTGCGATGCCAATCACCTCACCGGCCATATTGAATAGCGGCCCGCCGGAATTGCCCGGATTGATTGGCGCATCGGTCTGGATGAAATCATCAAAGGGCCCCAAGCTAATATCGCGCCCAATGGCGGAGACGATGCCAGCCGTTACCGTCCCGCCAAGCCCGAAGGGATTGCCCGCTGCCAGCACCCATTGCCCCACGCGCATCTGGCGTGAATGGCCAAGCGATACCGCGGATAAGGGCCGCCGCGCTTCGATTTTGAGCAAGGCGATATCGGTCAATTCATCAATGCCCATGATGCTTGCCGGGTATTCAGACCCATCATGCAGCCCCACCAGCACATTCGCAGCATCGCCGATCACATGCGCGTTGGTCACGATAATGCCGGAAGGTTCGATGATGAAGCCAGACCCCGCGCCCTGGACAATGGATCGCGGGCGGCGGGAGGGTTCGCGTTGGTTGCGTTCCCGCTGTTGGCCACGCCAATCGGATGCAGACCCTTCGCGCGCGGTGATTTGAATGCTGACCACCGCCGGGATCACGCTTTGCGCCAGATCGGCAAAATCCGGAAGGCCGCGCTGCGCAATGGCAGGGCCGCATGCGCCAAGGGCAACAGGCAGGAAAAGCGCAGCGCGACGCGAAAGCTTGGGTGGGATTGAATTCATGATACCGCTTAAATGCGCTGCTTTGGGGTGCGCTTCAACCTTGCTGTGTAGCCGGATTTTCCGGCCAGGCATGTTTCGGATAGCGCCCGCGCATTTCCTTCCGCACTTCGGCCCAACTTCCCGCCCAAAACGCCGCCAGATCACCGGTAATGGCGATAGGTCGGCCCGCCGGCGATAGCAGCGCCACTTGCAAAGCCACGCGCCCAGCGCCGAGCAAGGGCAAGCCCGGCAGACCGAACAAATGCTGCGCGCGGGCTTCAAGCGTTGGCACATCGCGCGCGTAGTCAATCGCGGCACTCCGCCCCGCCGGCAGCGCGAGCCGCGCGGGCAAAACCTGGTCCAGCACGCGGCGCGCTTCCCAGGGCAAAAGGCCGAGCAGAATCTGGGCAAGATCAAGCCCCGCCAATTCCTGCAAGCGCGTCAGGCCCGAAAGATGCGGCGCCAGCCATTCAGCCGCTGAGGCAATCAACACTTCGTCAGAAAGATCAGGCCAGGCATCGCCTTCCACTTGCCGCATCCAGCCAATCCGCGCGCGGGTCTGCCGCGCCGCTTCATTCCAGGGCAGATCACGCAAGCCACGCGCTGCCACGGCTTCCGCGAGTGCTGCCGCCATGGCAGCGGGGTCGGCCTGGGGCAGCGGCGCTTCTTCCAAAACCAGCGGCCCAAAGCGGAGCCGTCGGCGCGCCAGCACCGCGCCGCTGCGCGCATCAAACGCGGCGCCTTCCTCCCGCCGCAGCCTTTCGGGGAAGCGCGCTTCCAAAACGGCACGTTCGATGGGTGCCGCCATGCGGATGCGCGCCTCGGTCCCCGCAATTTCCAGATCGGCCACTGCAAGCAAAGGCGCCTTGGCCAAAGGATCAACGCCGGTGATGCGCGCGCCCTGGCCAGAGGCCAAACGAAAGGCGCCATCCATGGACCCGCGTTTTGCCGCGATGCGATCAGGAAAACCCGCTGCCAGCAAAGCCCCCGCATCGCCATCCGCCGCCACGCCATTGCCAATGCCAAGCCGGCGCCGATGCAGGCTGGCAGCGCGGCGAATGCGCTGCACCGCGCCACGATCCGCTGCCGCGTGATCACCCCCCGCCAGCAGATCAAGGCGCAAGCCGATATCCGCCGGTGCTTCCCGCCCGCGCAAGGGATCACGTTCTTCCAAAAGCGCTGCGAGTTCGGCGGCGAGTGCCTTCTCAGCACTGCCTTCCGCCGCCAGCATCATGCGCGCAAGCCTTGGATGCGTGCCCATCCGCGCCATGCGTCGGCCGGTCTCAGTAATGCGCCCTGCCTCATCCAGCGCATCAAGGTCGCGCAGCAGGCCACGCGCGGCGGCCATGGTCCCGGCCGGCGGCGCGTCCAGAAACGCAAGCACGCTTGGTTCCGCCCCCCAGGCCGCGCAATCCAACGCAAGGCCGGAAAGTTCCGCTTCCAGAATCTCGGGCCGATCCGCCTGCGGCAGGCCGCGATGCAGTGCTTCTGTCCAAAGCCTTATCGCCACCCCAGGCGCGGTGCGCCCCGCGCGGCCTGCGCGTTGTTCGGCGGCGGCCTTGCCAATCCGCAAGGTCACCAGCCGCGAAAGCCCGCTTGCGGCATCAAGCCTCGGCGCGCGGCGATAGCCACCATCCACCACAATGCGCACACCAGGCACGGTCAGCGATGTCTCAGCGATAGAGGTCGCCAGCACCACCTTGCGCTGCCCATCGGGGGCCGGGTTCAGCGCGCGGTCCTGTTCGGCCGGTGGCAATTCGCCATGGAGGGGCAGCACCAGCGCATCCAACCCGCCGAGCCTTTCAGCCGTGCGACGAATCTCGCCCCAGCCTGGCAGGAAGGCCAAAACATCGCCGGGATGCGTGATCAGCGCTTCACGAATGGCGCTCGCCATGGCTTCGGGCAGGTCGCGCGGGTCGCGCAAATCCCGCGCGCGGTGGCGGATATCGACAGGATAAGCGCGGCCCAGGCTTTCAATCACCGGCGCGGGCGTGCCCGCTTCCGCCATCAACCCGGCAAAGCTTGCGCCATCCAAGGTGGCCGACATGGCGAGCAAACGCAGTTCAGGGCGAAGGGCGCGTTGCAGATCAAGCGCCAGGGCCAGCGCCAAATCCGTATCCAGATTGCGTTCATGCGCTTCGTCGAAAAGGATGGCGGAGACACCTTCCAAGCCGGGATCACTTTGCAAACGGCGCACGAGCAAACCTTCTGTCACCACCTCAACCCGCGTGCGGTCGGAAAACAGCCGATCAAGCCGCGTCGCCAGCCCAATAGTGCCGCCGGGCTGATCCTCACCCAGCAGAGACGCCATGCGGCGCGCGGCCGCACGGGCAGCGACGCGGCGCGGTTCCAAAACCAGAATGCGCCCTTCAGCGGCCCAGGCTTCTTCCATCAGCGCCAGCGGCACGATGGTGGTCTTGCCCGCACCCGGCGGCGCGATCAGCACGGCATTGGAAGAAGCGCTGAGCGCAGCGCGCAGCGCCGGCAGCGCTTCAGAGACAGGCAATTCAGGGAGCATGGGCGGGGCAATGCGACTAGGATCGCCCCCATGTGACGCGCCGTGCCGCCGCAATCAAGCGGCGGTGCCGTCAGCGCGGCCCAGGGCGCGGTGGCATGGGGCCTGGGCTATGTGGGAAATTGGGCGGGTTCACATAAACCCCGCCAATCGGCGGCGCATAACCTGGCTGCTGCACAATATTCGGATCGGGCGGGCAATTCGGGCGATTGATCCCGCAATCCCAGGCGAAGCGATCCGGCCGCCCGGTCATGCTGCCGCCCGGAATGAAGCGGCAGGCGCATTGCTTGCCGGCCATACAGGCCAATTGCCCTTCGCGGGCTTCGGTACATTGCGGCGGTTCCTGCGCCGCAAGCGGCAAGGAAAACACCAAAAAACCAGCCAGGATGATTTTGCGCATGGTGCAGCGTTACCCGGAAAGGTTAACGAATCACTAACAATAGGGCGCCATAAGGCTTTGCGGACTTGCACCAAGCCCCTTTCGCGCCCCTTTATGGGGCATGCGCTTCATCGCCGCCCTTGTCGCGTTGCTGATCCTGCCCTGGCTACCGGCGCGGGCGTTGGAAAGCGCTGCGCAGGAATCGCCGCGTGCGCGGGTGACATTGGTTGCGGATCATCTGGCCATCGCGCCGGGGCAGGCACTTCAACTTGGGCTGCGCCTTCGCCTCGCGCCGCGCTGGCATAGCTATTGGCGCCATGCTGGGGATGCCGGGGCGCCCACGGAAATCTCCCTGACCCTGCCGAAGGACAGCCAAGCCGGCCCCATCGCCTGGCCAACCCCGCAGGCCATCCCCTTCGGCCCACTGATGAGCTTTGGCTATTACGGGGAAGTGGTTTTGCCGATGCAGATCACGCCACCCGCCGGCCTGCGTGCGGGGGAGGTTTTCAGCATCACGGCACAGGCAACCTGGCTTGTCTGCGATGATGTCTGCATCCCGGAAGAAGGCAGCTTCCGGCTTGATCTGCCAGTTATCGCGCGAGCCCAGGCGAACCCCGATCTCGCGCCACTTTTTGCCGCCGCTGCCCTGCCGCGACCCTCTCCCTGGCAAGCCAACGCGACCATTCAGGGTGATGCGCTGCGGCTGCGCCTGACTGGCCCCGGCCTTGGGCGCGAAAGCCTGAAGGAAGCGCTGTTCATCCCGGGCGTCGCTGGGCTTTTGGATCACGCCGCGCCGCAACGCCTCAGCCATGGCGCGGATTGGCTGGAACTGACGCTGAAGCGGGCGGAGCGGCCAGAGAACCTCGCCAGGCTTGAAGGTGTATTGCTGCTGACCGATCAGGGCGGGCGGAGGCTCGGCTACGACATCGCCGCGCCGTTATTGCCGGGGGCGGCTTTCCTGCCGCTGTGGCAGGCGCTGCTTTTTGCGCTGCTGGGCGGCGTGATCCTGAACCTGATGCCCTGCGTCTTCCCCGTGCTCGCCATGAAGGCCATGGCACTGGCGCGGCTGGGCGGTGCGGCGCGAGGCGCGGTGCGGCTGGAAGCCGCCGCTTATACCGCCGGCGCGGTGGTGAGCTTCGTGGCGCTGGCCGCGCTTTTGCTGGTGCTGCGCGGTGCGGGGATGGCGCTGGGCTGGGGCTTTCAATTCACCTCGCCGGTTTTTGTGCTGGCGATTGCCTGGCTGATGCTGGCGGTCGGGCTGAACCTTTCGGGCGTTTTCGCGCTGGGCGGGCCGATTGGCGCGGGCGGGCATATCGCGGCGCGCGGTGGGTTTTTGGGCAGTTTCGCGACCGGCGCGTTGGCCGTGCTGGTGGCAAGCCCCTGCACGGCGCCCTTCATGGCGGCGGCGATTGGCGCGGCCTTGGTCATGCCGGCGCCGGCCACCCTTGCGGTCTTTGCCGCGCTCGGCCTTGGTTTGGCGGCGCCGACGCTGATCCTGGCGCTGGCGCCGGGCTTGGCAGGCAAGCTGCCCCGGCCCGGGCCTTGGATGGAAAAGCTGAAGCACATCATGGCTTGGCCGATGTATGGCGCGGCGCTTTGGCTGGTTTCAGTGCTTTGGGCGCAAAGCGGCTGGGCGGGTGTGGCCGTGGCCGTGCTTGGCGGGCTTGGTCTTGCGCTTGGCGCCTGGGTGTTTGGCCGCGCGCAACGCTCTGGCCGGCGCGGCACGCAACTTGGCGCGGTGCTTGCCGCCCTTGCCCTGCTACTGGCGCTGCCCTTTGGCCTGACTGCCGCGCCGCCGCCCCCCGCCGCCGTCGAATCCGCCGAAAGCTGGACGCCCGCGCGGGTGGAGGCGTTGCGCGCGGAGGGCAGGGGTGTATTCCTCAATGTCACCGCCGCCTGGTGCATCACCTGCCAGGTGAATGAACGCTTGGCACTTCGTCGGGATGCTGTGCAGGCGGCCATGGCGGCGCGCGGCATCGCCTATTTGAAGGCGGATTGGACTCGCGGCGATCCCGCCATCACGGCGCTGCTGCGCAGCCATGGGCGCGAAGGCTTGCCGCTTTACCTGTTCTGGCCTCCGGGTGGGGCGGAGGCGATGATCCTGCCCGAAGTGCTGACCGAGGCCATGGTGCTGCGCCATATCGGCGCAGATTAGGTTTAAGGCTTGACGCGCCCCCAGGGCAGCGCGCTATCTGGTCCTTATCGGCATAAAGACCGAAGGCAGCGCGCAGGCGTTGGCGCAAATTGAGGCTGGCTTGGCGTTGTTGACGCGTTTTTGCGTATCGCCGGCTTTTTGGCTTTGCGCGCCCCGGGTGATTGCCATGCCGCTTACCGAAACCTCTGCCGATCCCAAGGCCATGCCGGATTTTTTCCGGCTTGTCGGCGTTGATCTTTGGGCGGCGCGGCTTGCTGATCTTGGCCGCCGGGCGCAAGCAAACGCCTTTCAGGGGCGCGCCACGCAACATCGCCATGCTTTGGAATTTGCGCTGGCGCGCG
>Ga0194115_10002043_pt1 | contig 24637 bp, 20 predicted proteins | sample TA2MahsurfametaG_3_FD_148656 | JGI IMG/M metagenome (GOLD analysis project Ga0194115, IMG submission 148656) | Freshwater microbial communities from Lake Tanganyika, Tanzania - TA2015002 Mahale S4 surface | ecosystem: Environmental > Aquatic > Freshwater > Lake | place: Tanzania: Lake... | reverse complement strand
AGAATACTCTGCCCAGTTGCCTCGTCACGTCGTCGCGTGTCCCTGATTTTTCTGGTCGGAGGGATGAACCCTTGGCGAAGTTATACGAGGAAGTCGACGCATGTCTTGTCGTGGAGGAAGCCATCTTCAGAATTATGGATACGTTCTTCACAAGTTACAACTTACGTCACATGTACTGGCCGGAACTCCGTTGTCTGAAGACTTGCTGTCGTGTCTTCGAAAAGTTGATTCAAATCAGGTTGCCCGTTCTCGCGGATCATTTCGAACATCACGAGCTTAACGTTGGTCTCTTTGCTTTGGGTTGGTTCCAAACTCTTTTCCTGTACCTTCCTGGTATGCCGTCAGAAACTGCCAATCGCATGATTGATATTTGGCTGATCGAACGGAGCTTCAAGATCTTTTTCCGTGTTGCAACAGCCATTTTGTTCCTGAGTCAACCGATTCTGTTGAATCATGAATTGGAAGGCATGATGACGTATTTGAACACTATCCCCGATGCGACGTTGCTAAGACCCGACATTTTGATCCCATGTGCCTTGAACATCAAGGTTACTAACCAGTTATTACAACAGTTGGAAACCGAGGTGGGTGATTCTTCAAGGTAAAACGAAATTATCTTTCTCCCAAAAGGAATGAAGCTCTTTGTAGTTGTTCTGCATAATGCATATAGGATGTCCTATTTGAAGTTGAAATCGTAATGGGGTATGTGATACCGTGTCATGAAGGGCGCGGACTGCTTGACCACAACCATCAATCGCCGAAGATTTCGGATACTCCTTGTACCAAGACAGGATACCTACCAAGGGTCCGGCGGGACAGGAATCTTTGCTCGGGTGAAATCTCCATGCTTTTGTGCAAATAGGCTCTTTTCCATAGCCTAGACAAGGCTCTTGTGGTTGCCATATTTTTTGCGGGTTTCCTCCGCTTGTCAAACCTTCAGCCACGTTCCCGTTACGGGACAAGCCATACGGTACATATGTAGGGTTCCCTTTTTCTCGATGAATTCTCATACATATGATAGCAGGGAGCGTGCCGGATCGGAGTGGGAATCCGTCGAAAATGACAACGAAAAAATCAATCATCTTCGATGACACGAAATCCTAAAAAACCGAAATCCGTCCACTCCCTCTACCTTCCACACAGAGAGTGAGTATTGAAAGCTACAAACTACCGTTTGCTGACCTGTGATAATTGCGACATGAACAACATTGAACAGGGAGGTGATGATGCCAAGCCCAAACGTCGTAGCCTTTCCGGCTTTGGGGCGATGAGGAGCCCTGTTTTTTGCGATCGCCAATTAGAAAAAAAGGAAGTCGAGAATGCTTCTAAGGCAAGGACGTCGATTGACATCCCCCGTCCCTGTCGTATCTCACAAGCAAGGAAGCCTATGTTCCCTTCTGAGATATCCCATGAAGGAACGACTGAGTCAAAACTACCGTGCACCGAAATTCCCGTCCCCAGGATGGTCGTCATCAAGAGAACAACGGATCGTTCGGTTGAAGCTTCCGCGCCGAAGGACAAAAGATCATCAATCATGGCAAAAATTTCGACTTCTTCTGCATCCAAGGCTAGAAATACAAGTCAGAATGGGTCGTCAAAAGCAGAGATGCGGGCTCCCAGAGCGCGATCCAGAACTTCGACACCTTCCATGCTCATGACAGAGGATGGATTTCACGTTGAAATCAACGAGGCAATATCAAAGATTGACATGAACTCTGGAGAGGCTGGTGCAAGGCTTGCTTCCCGGTCGTCCAGCCAGGTCTCTAGTAAGAAGACGACTGTCACCGAAAGTCCAGGGGTTCGTGCTCCATCTGAATCTGCTTCGTCACCTCTTCTCAATCTAAACGAGAGAACTTCCGCTATAGCCAGGACACACTGCACAACCAAAGTTCCCAAACAAGAATATGGAGGCTTCCCGCGAAGTGCCTTCAGTGTCGTCCGTCGTCGCCTTAACAGAACCGTGAACTACAGCGGGAACCCCGACCAAGGCAAAAACTCTTCAAGTCCACTTGCTCAAAGTCTACTCCCGCCGACGACTTCCTTATCTAAAGTTGCAGTTGTCAGTCAAGAATACAAAATATACGTCGTTGATCTTTTGCCGGAAGAGACATGCGACTGGATACTGGACGAAACCAGGGACTATGCAGCCGATTGTCGGAAAGAGAACCGTACATCATGGCGAAAGCTGTACACCCATACTTCACAGGATCTTCCCTGTTGTGAAGTCTTCAAACTCCGACCACTGACGGATCAGCTGATTCTCAATATACGAGAAATTGTAGGCCAGATCTGCAAAAATCCAAAGGGGGCTTCAGCTCTGGTTACACGTAGTTGGAAGGAACCACACTTGCTCAGCTATGGAGAAAAACATACAGGCATGTGTATGCACTATGATGGTGGGGCCTTGACTTGGCAGATATTGCTGTCGGCGCATGGTACTGACTACACCGGTACGTCGTCGAGGTCGCGGCCAAAGTTCGACACGCCGCTATATGCATTCAGTCTCATTCCATGATCGCCCTGTATTCCTTTCTCTCCTGACCGTAGGCGGAGGTACATATTTTCGCTGTCTCAAGAAGACGGTGATTCTCCGAAAAGGCCAAGTCTTGATTCATCCAGGCAATCTGTATCATCGTGGGTGTGACATTACCTCGGGTACTCGCACGCTGATGGTTTGCTTCATGGATGGCTTTGACATGAAGGCTACCGACAACAGCGATCCCGAACAAGATTTTTCGAAGTACGAATCCAATGTGGTTCAATATTGAAGGCTTTTCAGTGGCAGCTTAGAGCTCTGGCCACGTGGTAAGGGTTGAGTAATGTCGTTCGAATAGGCGAATTCGTCGGAAACACTGAGAATTCTAATGCCGACTTCGACGGTGAACGCAACTGATGTCGACCTTGGCATAGAGGTCGTCTCTGATCTACGACTCGTTTTCTTGTCCAACCGATGTCACCCTTAAGATGCAGCTTCTCTGCGATCTTCGACTCGTTTTTGTGTCCAAATGATTCGTTCGGGTGTCTCCAAGTCCATGTTGTCCTCTGTCGAACAGTTTACCTCTTCGACAGCTTGTGTCAAAAATGACTGTAGGACCAGTAGCTAAAGGGAATTAGAGCTATCCGAGTTGCTGGTTTGTATTATAATCTAGGAACGGGAACGCTCACGGTATCCTGTAGGTCTAGAGGATTCGGGAGAGATATGACGAATTTCATATACCGACGATAGCATTTACGATTCGGAGCGAGGTCCCGGTTGAAAGATCTCGCGCGCCTATTTCCCAAAACGGCAGATTCACCCATGGCGGTAAAGACCGTTACAGAGAAGAGAAATCCTGAACGAGTGGACAGAATACTACAGTGAATGGATGAATGGTGCTGTTGGGGCATCTCTAGTAGTAGAGAGAGGCTCCCTTGACTACTGTACTGCCCTGCTCCTATCAAACATACTCAACGATACAATGGATAGATGGATATGTACTCTGGAAAATCTTTCGAAGGGATGACCATGCCAATAGATCACACCGGGGTGTTCTTGTGTCTCCATGCTTCGAGGAGTAGTCCCACGCCTAGATTGGCTGGGACGAAACTGTGCAGCAGGAAAGATGGGACTTACTACATGAGAACCCCCCTACAAGTAGAGCTATGACTGGCTAGTGAAGCACATGAAGACAACGCAATTAAAATCTTCATCGCTGCATCATTCAGGCTACAAAACGACAAATAATATACAGTGAGTTGTGACTACCAGTCGTTGGGGTCGTTCTACACAGTTTCGGGTAAGGCTTGAAATGGGAGTTTGTCACGATTTCGGTCTTCACCAAGGACCTTGTAATCAATCGTCTTTGCCTTGTATTGAATCAACATCATTTGGAATTCTTCGGCAGAGACGACTTCTTGATCCATCAAGACATTGGCAAGATGATCGAGTAGGTCTCGATTATCTTGTAGGATCTTCTTCGCGATGAGATAACTATTATTCACAAGACGCTCAACTTCTGCTTCGACTTCTCCCATCATTTTATTCCCCCATGTACTTGGTCGTCGCATCATCATTCGCATCGGTCCCCTACCACCGCCACGACCATCGTTAAGTGCAATCCTTCCAATCCGATCAGACATACCCCATTCCTTCACCATACGCTTCGCAATGTTGGCAACTTGTTGGATATCGTTAGAGGCACCAGTCGTGACCATGTCTTCACCATAAATGATTTCCTCAGCCAGACGTCCACCGAGGGCGACAGCTAGTTGAGATTCCAAGTACTGCTTACTGTACATGCCAGACTCAAGACGCGCTTCTTGAGGGGCAAAGAATGTTAGACCTCCCGCACCATTCGAACGTGGGATGATAGAAATCTTTTGAACTTGATCGTAGTCTGGAACAAGAGCTCCTATAAATTGAGACGACAGCAACATTTAGGGGAAGGTCGGAATTCAATAGGGGAAGGTCGGAATTCAATATGCGATGGCAACCAATGGCCGATGCGTACTCACCACAAAGGGCATGTCCAGCCTCGTGGTAGGCGACAAGTTCCTTTTGTTTCGCAACTTGATTTCCACCCTTCTTTTCGAGACCGACCATGATACGGTCAACGGCGCCATCGATTTCTTCCCAACCAATAGTATTCTTCGCCTTGCGGGCCGCAGAGATGGCTGCCTCGTTCATCAAGTTTTCAAGTTGAGCTCCAGAGAAACCAGGAGTACGACGAGAGATGGCCTCCAAATCGACATCGGGTTCAAGAGGCTTGCCACGAGAGTGGACACCCAAAATGCGGGTTCGTCCTTTAAAGTCGGGAAGGTCCACAGTGACCTTGCGATCGAAACGTCCAGGTCGGAGCAAGGCTTGATCAAGGATGTCAAGTCGATTAGTCGCAGCGATAGTAATGACACCGGGGTTACCACTGAATCCATCCATCTCTACCAAAATTTGATTAATCGTCTGTTCTCGTTCATCATTGCCCCCCGACATTCCTGATCCACGTTGCCGACCGACGGCATCAATCTCGTCAATGAAGATGATACAGGGTGCATTCTTCTTCGCTTGTCCAAAAATATCACGGACACGAGATGCACCCACACCGACAAACATCTCAACGAATTCAGAACCCGAAATACTAATGAAGGGTACTCCAGCTTCTCCAGCGACTGCCTTCGCCAGTAACGTCTTTCCGGTACCAGGAGGTCCATCCAGAATGACACACGGGGAATGCGGCATCCATTCTTGGTGTAGGCATCCGGTTGCTTTAAAAAGTCAACGACTTCAGCAAGTTCAAGTTTAGCACCATCACATCCAGCAACGTCATCGAATGTCACACCGGTGTCGGGGACCATTTGGATTTGAGCCTTGGATTTTCCAAATCCCATGGGATTGTTAGCACCTCCAGCCATACCAGCTCCACCGGAACGACGGCTTAGGAAGAAAAGACCTGCAAAGAGTGCAGCGGGGAAGATGAGACTTTGTACCAGGTCGCCAAGTCCACCAGCCTGTTGTGTTGGCAAGACTGTCACATCAACCTACGACGGAATGACAACGAGTTAGAAAATACAGAATTCAACAAGATACGAGCTTGTTTCTTTAGGCAACCGACCTTGTGTTGAGTGAGTTGAGTAAGGAGATCAGGGTCATTAGGAAGGGCTTCAATCTTGACGCGAGTACCTTCGACATCAACACCAAGCAATTGTGTTCCGTCGGCACTGAAGGTCACCTTTTCAATCTGATCGGCATTCACAAGTTTTAGAAAGTCTGAATATCGGACATCAGTTGGTCCATAGGAACTTTTCTGAATGACGGGAATGTCCACAGATTGCGCAGCTGGCATATCCATGGCCATACGACGGGAAGATGATGATGATGAAGAATAGGGTTTGGAAATCGGTGTAAAGGGTGCGAAAGAAACGGCCTGCTCCGTCAGTAGCAGGCCCATGGCAGCGGTAAGTGCGAATTTCATAGTTGGCTTAAAGCGTTTGGGAAAAATATGATCAAACCTGTGGAAGGGAGTGTGTATCGATTGTGTATCCGATGAAAGAAATGATTCATTCACATGAAAATTGGGCAGAGTGACTTCAGAAACCACCTCCGAATTTTTCCCACTCTCTTGTCCGCAATGACGAAGCGGAAAAAGATGTGGTGGCACCAAAGATCACTCCAGGTTTTGATTGTTCTGAGAATATTCTGCGACATGACAGACCTTCTGACCATCTGTAGGCCCAAGCGTATCTATATGCATACGCGTATCTATCCAAAGTGCATACGTTTTGGATACTACTATACATACATACCACCTACCACTATGGATAGGTTCTGCCTAGGCTACGTATGTATGTACGATATCGAATCGAATGACTCAATCGGAATTCCACTGCAAATCCTTGCTGTTACAAGTTACCAACTACCTTTCGATAGCCACACTAACTCTTCCCCACCTGGTGAAGTGTCTATAGAAAGGAACATTCCCCAATGAAAATCCCTATCGATTGACGCCCCCATATTTCTACCGAAAAAGAAAACATGGCAAACGAGAAGTGCCGTTGGTTTAGAGCCTTTCCTTACTCGAGCCATGTCGCCTAATCACTAGACGTCGAACTCTCAGATTCATGTCCCTCTTCCGATATAAACGTTTCATCTACAACTGGAAGCGAACTGGTAAGCCGTCGTCTTTTTTGAGGCGAGGGAGACGAGGTATCAGAATTGTCTTCTGGAGATTCCACCAAGGGCGAAAGATTGCTTTGGACGGAAACCCGAGACCGTCTACTACTGGCGGCCGACAGCGCCCCCCTCGAGCTGGTAGTCTGAGCTGTAGAATTCGGAGTGTCGTCTGGGGTCCTATAGGTACGTTCTTCCCCTGAGGGATCTCTCAAAGACGTTGGAGTCTCAAGTTGCACACGACGTTTCTGTGGTACTGAGATCGACAATGCCTCCTGGAAGTCTCGGATACACTGTAAATCATCTTGATGAACTTCGTCAAACTCAGGATGGACCCGAAGGGCAGTTTCCTTATCGAAAAGCAAGGTGGCCAAATTCTCACGATAAACCTTGTTCTTCTTTATCCAACTTCCATACTTGAGAAGAATCAATAGGAAAGGCAGTCGACTGCCGAGTACGAGATCATCCTGTCCAGACACATCGCCTTCAAATGCGAAACGGATCCCTTCCTGCATAAAGTTGAATAGTGCTTGGGAAATCCGAGCATCCGTGAGCTTTCCGACTCCTAAAGTCATCGAAAGGCGAGACGCTAGCTGCTCCGCCGCGTGGAACTTCGGTGGTGGTTTTGCGGGTGAGATGTTTGAAGTCCAATGACCCAATACCAAGCCCAAAAAAGATTGGGGATGTGAGTATGACTTACCAGTGATGCATGTGCCTTTTCGGCTTCTTCAAATTCGGCCATCTGATCTTCTGACGGCTGATCGGTATCAGGTTCTTCTGGTTCACCATCGAGCCAACTCTGAAAGGCCATTCGGAGAGCTGCCATCTGCGACTCCAAGAAACGAACTGGATTGATCTACACAAAAAAGAAGCTCGAAGACGTAAGAAACTTTGAAACAAATTTCTTCTGCAGGAGCATCCAGTTGCTTACCTTTTTCAGCATCCGAGCCATGGCTTGGACGGTCTGTCCCGTCATTTTGCCCTTCCCCACAAGGTGCGACAAGACGATACCAGCTTCTCGACGATTCCCTTCGGTCCAATTCGCAGTCAGAGACCGAGCGACGGGAAGAATCAACTGCTTTGTGAGTTTAATATCATCGGCACTCTCTTCATCGCCAAATTCTTCTCCTCGAGAGTTGAGATATCGAACAAAACCTCCAATCAAGTGTGTGTCATCCACCAAGGCAAATTTACGCAATACTGGGTTTTTGGCCAATGCCCATTCGCGAGGGAACAAAGTACGAAGATCACTCGCGACTCTCCCTGCTGATGCCTGCACGTCAGTCGAGAAATCCTCCTGCTCCGTCGAATAGACCAAGCCAGGTTGTTCGTCGAGAAACTGCTCATAGCAAAGACCAATAAGTTTGGCCAGACCATCCCGTAGCCTGGTGACAATGTGATCAGACACTTCTTCATTGTCTACTACCCCAGCCTCGGCGTTCTCCAGAATCTCCTTTTCTGCGAAGCGGACCTTCCATGCCACGACACTTAGGAGAACATCGAGACCTACGTCCACTGCCTTTGCGACTTCGACATGAGCGGATGGGTGAGATGACTTCCATGCAGCGGCAATCTTCGTCGACCGCGAACGATCCACCGCCGAATCATCGTCGTCAACAATGGGCTTCCGATCTAGTAGACGCTTCCCTAGGGCTTCCGAGATAGTCCGACACAAGCCTTCAATTTCATTCTCTTCGGCATCGTCCGTTGTGTCAAACAAGAGTTGCAAGGGCAACTGCTTGAGAACGTACTTTAGTCGAGTAAGGCATAGACATATAGAGTGTTCAATCTCCGTCTCCTTTGAGTCAGAAAAGACTGTGTCGGACGCCGTACCTGTGGCTGTACTAGAATCAGATCCTCTACCACCACGCCTTCTAGAGCGCGAATCCCTTCTTTTCTCGGGCGAGGATGCCTTGGGATCGCTCTCTGACAAAAGCTCCATCAGACGATCTTGTAGGGATGATGACGTTCGCTTCAGATGAGACGTGATATCAGCAAGACGGGCGTGTTTGCCATCGGCTAACGTAGCCAAGGAAGAAGCAATCTGGATCAACACTTCCTCGTCAGTTGACGACAAATAAACCTGGCAAAGAGTCTTAATCAACAAGGAAAAATCATTCTTGCGCGTTGGGAGGCAATATACTTCAGAGAGAAGGTACTTGGGGAGTCGAGCCAAAGAACGCATAGAGATTCCATCATTCATGAAAGATGTCAACAAGCCTGGAAGTGTTGATAATAGAGCTTGCGATAGATTCTCCTTTACTTGATTTGACTGAGCCACGTCACGCTTTCGTTTCGATGCGTTGGACGTCCCACCCGCTTCATTGACTTCAAGTTCGGCTGCACAGACCATGAATCGTAACAAGACGAGATTTTTGGCCGTTTCATCAATGAGCTTGGACTTTCTCGAGTTTTCGACTCGAATCGCCTTGAGGATCGCTGCCCAACACGTGGTAAGGGTCTTGTGCTCTGGCATCTCCCGTAGCGATTGTACGATGTAGTCTGTCCTTTCGACTTTGATCTTGTCCGGTGAAACCACACCGGCAACCAAATTATGTGCCACCCTGTTGGCCAATAACATGAGAAATCTTTGTCTCGATACAGTGCAAAAAAAAGGACGACTACGTACCATTGAGCAATTCCATTGATTCGAGCAATTTGCTGTCTTTCACTTAGTGTTCCATCCCCTCCCACGGATGATCGTCCATCACCATCATCAAACACATCGAGTTGGTCTAGGACTAGATAGAGAGCATTCTTCCTGACACCTGGCGTACTTTCGACATCAAGGGCCTTCAAGTTGAGCTGATCCCAAGCGTCATCGTCATCAAAATCATCCATGAATCCCTCGGAAGTTAATTTGACGATCAATTCCATAGCCACCTCCTGGACCTCCAATGACTGAGCATCGTTGGTGCATTCCGCAATACGGGGAAGGAATTTGTTACACACATTCTGCATATCTTCCAATTTCAGTTGAAGAGTCTCAGGGCGTTTATCGTGCTTGTACTTGAAGGGAGCCAACAAACCCTTCAAGGAAGCCAATCGAACTGTCGCGTCTTTGTCGCTGGCCATCCAACCGAGATACTTCAAATATTTGTCTACAAACAAAATGAGAACAGCTCGTGAGAGATCGTCGAAGGGCACAAGACTGTTTTGAAATCGAAAAACTTTCAATGAAGACATACCTTTGAGGAACATGTCAGGCCGTGCTAAAATCAGATGACGCAAGGTTTCCAAACTTTCTCGACGGATGTTAGGATTGCTGTCACGGTAACGATTGATAAATACTCCCTGAATCACAGCCTCTTCGACCAAGGCTTCTAGTTCGGCCTTGTGTCGTTTCCATGAGTCCATTGAATTCTGTAAGGCTTGAAGTTTACGAGACTGGCCCTTACTGGCTGCATATTGACGTTGTGCTGTTTCTAGCTTCGTAGTCAACTCGACTGTCCGCTCTATACTCGCCTTCGTAAGTTCCCAAACAGCCGTCGTCGAGGCAGCTCGTAGGTCTGGTTGACCGACCATGACGAGTTCTGTCACCCGGGATACCAAATCCCTCATGAGTTCCACTTGAAAACGATTCGAATGAAATGTCTGAGATGGAGGATCTGGATCGGTGTCATCCGATCCTGGAGAAGCGTTGTTATTATTGTTGTTCGCGTTGTGCGATAGGATTACGATTCCCAAACGATACCAAAATTCTTGATAGATAGCCCGATATTCCCGAACTCCGATCTTATCTTCTTGTGCTACAGTCAATAGGGCAGTTTCTGATTCACGCATCACATCGACGACTTTCGTTACCTGTTCCCCCCATTGTGTATCATCCATATCTTCTAAATCAATATCTTCTGGTAGATTGGATTCCAAGTTCCCCCCGACACTCCGAAAGAGCATATTCAATAATTGTATATGTAGGGATGAGGCATCCGGATGATCCTGTAACAAGGTACGGGCGACCGTCTCTAGGTGGGTCGTATACATTGTTGGTGGTTGAGATGCAAAGGATCGAGATGATGATGATCCAACAGTAGAAGTCTTGGTAGTTGTCGTACTAGATTTCAACATCCCCGATTCCAACAAAGCAGCGACTAATGAGTTTTCTGGAGTCTCGGAAGAGTCAAGAACCTTCTTTGCAAGAGCAGCAAAGGCACTCTGGACTGATCGTTTGGAGGATGTTGCCCCATTCTTGGCCGACGTCGTCTTCTTATTCCCCTTCTTCTTTGGTTCGACTACTCGAACAGCGACAGCGGTAAGTTTTTTGGAGATTCTTCCTTTGCCAGGTGGAGAAACTCCAGCAGGACGTTTGGGACTAAATTCTTCCTCGTCGGTATCGAAGCTATCCTCATCTTGGTCATCTTCTTCTTCACGATCCACTTCCATCATGACCTTTCGTACTTCATTTTCCATTTCCCTATTGTGTGTGCATGGGTTTTTTTTTGTTTCAAGACACAAGGTACAACGATAAGATGAGGTGAGTTCCCCCATCAGAAGATTCATCGATCGATAAAGGTAACTAGAACTACTTACGTCGTTTTGGAACCTGATGCATTCTTTTTCTCTGCCAAATGTTGGAGTTCCGCATCATAGCTCGATTTCGGTTGTTGACGTGCTCTTGAGGATCGTCGTACCATTCTTTTTCGTAATGTATTCCGAATCTAGTTTCTTTTGGGGGGCAGCTATGAGGGTCTTGTGTTGATTTGAGAATGGTGGTAATGGGTTTCGTGTTTTTGAAATGTCGTCCCGTCCCTTCTATTTCTCTCTCCGAACTTTGCCAGTCTCATTCACAGTCAATCGAGGGATTTTTTTCAACAGAAATGTACTTCCAACAACAACGACGACGATCCCTCTGCGGGGCATGGAGATCCACGGCTATTTCTTGGGTACTGAAAGCCGACGTGAAACCAGTACTACGAAATGGCACACCCGGCGTGTCGATCGATCCTTTGGCGCGGTGAATCAACGACCAATACGACCACAAATCAGACGCCTCGAAAGATCGAGACCCCACGGCCACACTAGACAGTGAAGCCAAAAGTCAACCCGAACTGTCAACTAGAAATCCCGTACTACTGATAGCCTAATTTGAAACTAAATTGAAGTAGTCTTCTTCTTCATCTTCTTCCTTTTATGGGATTTCTCGACGTTTACGAAGTTCCTCTTGACGTGCAGGTTCTTCCTCAAAGATTTCGGTCGAGAAGGGTTCACCCTCAAAGTGTAGACCCTCAAAGATGGCACCTGGATTCTCTGGTGTTGATAGGCATTCCTTCAATGTAGAAATATAGGTCTGAACAAGTTCCTTAAACATACCACCAGACTCCTTGTCTGGGTTCAAGGTCTCACTTCGCATTGCCTGGTCCATACTAGCAAAGGTCGTATTATGATATCGGATAGTACGGAAGGTCTCATCGAGAGATTCGATACTGATATTATGATCCAGTAGTTCTTGAAGATCAGCAGGATCGACATATTGTTGCCAGTTGTTCAGACTATCAAGCAACTCATCTGCCGATCGGGTCGGACGTTTGGCGATGGACGGAGTTCGTTCCTTCACATGATCAGCAATGACGATAGTCGGTCCAAGACCGGTGATGAGGCCCTTGTTCTCACCACAGATTGCCGTCAAGGCAGTTTCGGCCTCACCCAATTCATCAAACCCAATAAAGGCACGTCCAGTCCTTAGGCCATCACGGCAGGTCACGAATTCGGTAGACCCTTGAATATCACGGGGGACTGAACAATAGGGTTGGAAGAATGTCGCAATATCTTCCTTCGTAACCGATGGATCCAAATCACGTAGGAATATTGTACTCGCGTGAGACGTAAAGAAGGCCTTTGTCGGCATATCTCCATCAACAATAAGTTTAGGACCAAGTTTCCGAAGTGGTTCCGTCCCATCTGGACCACCATGTGTTCCTGTCAAGACCAATTCCCGACGAGCTCGAGCGAAACGAATCTTATGCTGTCCCATTTCTGTTAACCGGTTCTGTACCAGATCGGAAGTTACTGCACTGTCAGCCAACTCAGCAGAATCCATAACTACTATAGCAGAAGATGGCGAAAGCATCACAACACGTTCTGCCGTCAGTCCTCCATACACATTACCAACGTCAGTCTCCGAGGGGAAGAGCAATTCCGACAGTATCGTCGGTGTCATACCCAACGGAAGATTCTCGAGTAGGACTAATGATTCGGCATGATCCTTTCCAAACTTAAATTCAGCATTCGGGGAGAACTTGGAGATTTTCACTGGGCTTTCGATGGATGTCATCATGGGACCAACAGCCAAGGCAAACTTCTGATCGTTGACGTCCTTAAATCCAATAAAGGCCGAAGTTGGACTAGCAACGCTAACCTGATCACTAGGGACATCGAAGCATTCGCCCAAGAGCGTCTGAATTTCAGACAAATGTAGGGGATTCTCCAAGTCAGCCAACTGACCATCCACTAGACACGGTGGGATTCCCCATACGTAGATGAATCTCGTATGGCCTCGGACGAATTCGAGCGAAGGGTTTCGACGACCTGGTGGGATCTTTGGAAACGGTTGCCTGTCACGCTCTTCATTGGGAGCTTGCCATCGAACTTCGCCGTACTTCGAAGGATGGTTCATCATCGATTCGACAAAGTCGTAGATTGATGGACCGCTCAATCTCAGCGGTAGGACACGATCATAGTCATTCGGTGGTGGTTTATCTAACCCTTCAATCTGCATCATCTCAGGAACAAACTGAAAGACAGGATCAGATGCAGGCGAATTCGATTGCCCTTGTTGTAATTCTTTCTTCCCAGTGGAAGGCTTTTCCTCTGATGAAAGGCTATCGAACATGGCGAATGTCTCGTCATCCACTTTCACAACAAGGTTTCCGTCTTCATCTCGTGTGGCCTGCTCGTAAAGACTTTCAAAGAGTTTCGCTTTCTCTGCTTCTGCTTCGCCATCGTAATCGCGTTCGTTCCAGTAGTATTTCTCCACCTCATCAGTGGAAACTAAGATTCCATAGTCTCGCATGAAGTCATCAATCATTCTTCTTTCGTTTGGTGTGAGCTCCTCGATCGGGCTATTCATGGCTATACTTCCCGTCTTCAGAGCCGATGACGGTTTCTCGAATCCCGGATCATCTTCATCGTTGAATCCTTCAAGCTCCTCTTCTCCATCGTTCGGAAAGGAATCAGCCCCTCGAATGCCTTGGCCTTTCGATTTGCGACCCATTAGCTTCGGTACCGTAGATTGATGTTTCTTCAGCTCCCCCCTTTCGGATGGTTCCAAGTACTTCTGGCCAAAGGTACCGTCTGGTCGTCCTCGTTCTTTTTTCACGAACTGGCGTCCTCCTCGCCCTCTTCCTCCATCGCCCTTTCCCCGGTCTTTGCCACCAACGGGGGAGCTATTTCCACTCCTATCGCCATCGGAAGATAGGTATCGAAAGCTGATGTCTGCGATTCGAACAGCTGTTCGAGCTTTCGACGCAATACGAACATTAGCGCGGCCCGATGTTCTCGTCAGCGACTTAGCCCACATACTGTCTATGTCACGTGTATCTTCGACCAGAAGAGTTGTTTGCCCACCTTGCCTAACTTTCGGGATCTATTCCCTCTCATTGTCAAAAGGCAAAATCTCAACCCAAGAGCGTTTTTGAGGATGACACAGACGATGAGATGCATCAGCGGCCAGACGGTCAGGCCATGATCTAGCCACACACAGGATTTGGATCGACGTCACGTCTCCACAACGAGACGGGTGCCCGACGTACTGTATCGGCAGTCGGCGTAGTCCAGTTTTAAGGTTTATGTACGATAGTTTTCACCGTCGAAGATTCGAGTTAGTTAGTCCACTACTTAATGGAATATGTTTGCTATCTGCATCGATATCCTCATTCTCAACATAATGCTGACACTCCTACGATGTACATCACGTAGACATAAATTGTGCATTCTATGAATGGTACATTTTATGACGGCAACCAATGTGATTTACTCGTAAATCCAATCTTTGCTGTGGGATTCCCAACTTAGAACTTCACCCTCCTCGAACCAAAGTCCGATTTCACGCTCTGCGTTTTCGACAGAATCACTTCCGTGGCAAATATTGCGACCAACTTCGATGCAAAAGTCTCCTCGGATAGTTCCTGGGTTGGATTCCAAAGGATTCGTCGCCCCTAGCATCTTTCGACCAGTCGTCACCGCCTCCTTTCCCTATCGACGCCGCAAATCAATGCTGAGCACTAAACGGCTTGATACCATCCCGTTTACCACCACACCAGACTTACCTCCCATACCATGCAAACGACTGGGCCAGAAAGCATATAATCTCTCATCTTCGGAAAAAACGGCTTCGATACGAGATCCTTGTAATGTTGATCCAACAGCTCTTGAGTGGCTTGTTTCGTTTTCAGCGCAGTCAGCTTGTATCCCTTCGCTTCAAATCGAGAAATGATGTTGCCTACGATTCCACGCTATGAAAAAAAGAAAATTTGAGTATGCCGACTCAACAGGACCAATAGACCCTCACTGAGGAAGTCGCCCACAACTGTTCCCACGTACCTGAACACCATCGGGCTTGATCTGTGAGAAAGTAGAAAAAGCGGGTGGTTAGAAATATCTATACACGGATCGAGAAAGTTGCCCCATTGAACAAACAAAACGAACATACCATGATGTAAGTCCTTTCAGCGGCGTTCATGGTGATCAATGATTGAGAATGGTATCCTCCATTCAACCTGGTGGCAGGAGCAAATGCGCTTGCGATACCGAAGCATACGGCTACAAGGATCGTAGAGAAAGACTTCATGCTGATACAGGTGGTAGATAAAGAAAAATAAAGGAAAATAGTGGCAGATTCCTTTATGGTTTAGCAGGCATCATGTCGATCTGTCCACCGATGTTGGCGAAAAGTGCGTCAGCCCTGGCCTGGGACTGACAAGATTGACTCGTCTGACCTCCGAATTTCACGCCATGTTCCTCTCGACATTTTTTCCCTCGGCAGATGGACGGGTTGAGCACCGTCCGTCAGCAACACAGCTCATAACCTTTTTATGTCGGAAGCAGTTGCGGTTGTCGTTCGACCGGCCGATTAGCAGATATGTACATCGTCGCATTGTAGTTCAAAGTTTGCGATTCCATCTCTGTTGGACTTCTTATTGAGGTCCTCAAGCTACTTGACCATGGCAGACGCAGCAGCCTTTTTCGCGAACAAGAAGAAAAAGAAAAAGACGTTCAAATTCAACGCCAACAATATTGATGCGTCGACGGTAGAAAAGAAAGTGCATGTGTGAGTTTCAGGTGGTGGGAGGGGCCCGTACAGACGTTGGGTTGTTACGTCTTCTCTATTTGTTCAGTAGCTCAATTTTTCACGTTTCGCTTTTGACAACATGTAGGGATGCGCCGGCGCTGTCGACTGACGAAGTAGCACCATCTACAGTAGATGGTACAGCTGCTATGGAAACGAATGATTCTACGGAACAGTGGGATGATGAAGCCCTGGCGGCAACTTTAACACAAAAGAAAGCTGTAGCCGCAAGCGGAAACGCTGCAGAGCTGTTGGATATGAAAGCACTGGATTTAAAGCGATCAGAGCAAGGTGATATCCAAGAGAAGCTTCGACTAGAAGAGAACAAGGCCAAGTTAGCGGCTGCACGGGAGGGTATGGAAAAGGAAGCTCAACGACTCAAGGAAGAAAAAGAAAAGAAGGAACAATCATCATCGAGTAGTGTAAAGCCGAGGTTTGGCGTTGCGGCTGCAGGTATCAATGGAGGAACGAAGTGGTTGCCCCCGCATATGCGAGGGGGTGGAGCTCCTCTCAATAGCAGAGTTGGGATGGGCGGTGGAGTAACACAAAAGTTAGATACAGAGGACGAAAATCTATTTCCGGACCTTGCTACTGCGGATGCAATGCTGGAAAAACAGAAATCACAGGGACCGGCATACAAGGCCCCAAAGAAAACCCCAGTTGGTGGAGGCGCGACATGGGGATCGAAGGCTCAAGAACCCGTCAAGAAACCAGAACCTGAACAACCCGAACCGTCACCGACAGAGGAACCAGCGGTCCCCGAATCAAGTGCTGACACGCCTGAAGAAGCTCCAGTTGAACCCACGACAGAGGAATCACCAGCCGCAGCTAATGAAGCCAAAGCCCCAATCAAACCTAAGAAGAAGAAAAAGAAGGACTTGTCAACCTTCAAGGCATCTTCTTAAGCATCGAGCCACCGGTCAGTCAGGAGGTCAATTGTACACAGGATGTGCTCGTTCCTACGGCGCGAATCCTTGGTCGCTTACATGGAGCGATCGTTGCGAGCGACAACAGGAGCACCTTTTGCGAGGGTGTTCACGAATGTGTGGAGTATTGTAGATTTGCCGTCGGCTTTAATTTATTTTTGGTGACAGCAGATTGTTTGTGTTGACGGCTATTCGAAGTGATTTGCGCATAGAGAAACGTTTGAAGACTTTCAATATAGGGCACGTTTGTTGCAGACTCGGAAGCAGGCGTTGTCACTATAGATTTCGTTCATTCTAGACGGAAAAAAGGGATATGAAAGTTAATCTTATTTTGGTCTACTAGAGCGTTCTTGTAACGCTCTATCGCTGATTGCCTGATGGGGTTGAGGCTATTTCTCGTGGCAGGTACCGTACATGTTCGTCTCGAGGAGGTTTTGAATCCCCTACCTCACTAGTAAAGTCACGAGTGCTAGCAGCATACCGTAATGAATAGAGAGTGGGAGTTGGATGCACAAACCAATTGTTCAGACGCTTCCACCGTACTGGAGGCTATATGCAAGTGATGAGTACGTACGGCAGTTGGACGCAAATGGCATCGAAGCATTTTGTATCTTCTATGCGATACTGAATCTCACAGTGAAAAGACAGTTCGTTCGCACCGTCGCATCAAGTCTACGATTAAAAAGCGTCCATTTTGACTGTCCGATCTGCAATCACCCAGTCATCTCTGACATTTCACATGCAGGTATGGGTGTACTGTGTACGGAACAGACAGCGGGAGTACCGTATCGCTGATTCTCTCTCTCCCATGGGGCAGCGGTGCTGATCATTGCCAACGTCCCAGCAGGGCTTGACCAGGAAACCCCGCGGATTCCTCATTTTCAAATTTTCAAGATCGGATGCGTTCATGTTCGTCAAAGGGTGCGGCTGGCGTTGGAGATTTCCGGTACGCGAATCGGAGGGTTGAATGGTTCGGTTTTATGGGTTTAGTAAGCCAATTTTTATCGACAAATGAGCTAATTCTATCGCAACTTCGTCCAGGCATGCTCCAGCGTGGGTGTCTGCTTCGTATATGTGCCAGCACTTGCCGCCAAGACCAGCTGCCCCCATGGTTCCTCCTCGTAGGCTTCAGCGTAGAAATCCTACTGATACGAAGCGGTGGGGAAGCCGAAGAATCGATTTTTTGCAAATCTGCGATGCGAGAGACAGCGTGAAGCGACACCCTTCGCTTCAGAGCATGCGTTGAGTGAGTGTCATTATCTCGCCCTCTGAAATAACTGATAAAAAATGGCCAAGAAAGACGCAGAGTTCAAGCCAAAGAAGGTACGTATTCGTGTTTGCCAGGTAGCTTGGAAAACCGCTACGGTGTTCCAGATGCGGTATCTTGTGGAGGCATTCTGTGCTATCACTTACTGATTTGCGTCTTTGTCGGCTTATTGACGCCACAGACGGCCAAAAAGGCCGGATCAAAGAAGGCTCTTTCGGGATTCATGCTTTTTAGGTGAGTTGGAAGATGATTTCTGAGCACAGTTGACACAAGCCGCTTGATCTTTCCACAAATGTTGCAGACGGTTTCCTGATGACTTACCGATAACGGTTTTTTGGGCCTACAGCAAGGAACATCGTGAGCAGGTTAAGAAGGACAACCCTGACCTTACGTTCGGCGGTGTCGGGAAGAAGCTTGGAGAAATGTGGAGGGCACTTTCTGATAAGGAAAAGGAGGAATACAAGAAAAAGTAAAGATGTGGAGCTTGGTTTTTGTTTTTGGGGGGGTCCTTGTTCCATGACCAAGGCGACGACTCCTACGTTTAGGGGACGATTCACGGGGATGATTCACGCGCAGTGGATTGACAAGCGAGGTTTTAAACTTCTCTCATTGAATCACTTAAAGATATGATTGGTTCCTAACTTGTTTTCTTTAAACTGACTCGTAATTCCATTCACCGAGGCGCCGTCATGCGACGGGATCGAAGCAATGTCGACAACATTCCTTATCGACGAGCCAAGTCTACAACTCGGCGTGGTCTATGCTCGCCAGACCAGATCGTGTTTGTTGTGTGCTTCCAGCTTCAGCTACCAAGCTTGCCTCGACCGTAGGCGTTTGCCTATCATCTTCCTCGCTGTGTCTGTTACCCTTCTCTTCAACCTCGCGCACTTCGTCATTGACGCAGTCGTATGCATGAACTAGTCGCTTCCTCGTTGACGAGAACCCCATATTGGGTAGGACATCCGCTTGCAGCATGAAAAAGTTATACCGCAAGAGTTTTCGACCTGGATTATTCGTGACATCGTTTTCATCATTCCACTGCCTGCACAGGTACGACCACAGAGCGTCAGCTTCTTCTTCGTTAAACTCAGCCAGATAAGGGAATGATCTCCATCGACCTGGACGAGATGTTGAGGTGCAGGGTGCACCCGTTCCAGGCATATCCCACCGTACGACAGTGCTCCTACCCCAGACGTCGACTGTTGATCCATCAGCCAACCTTCCTGGCGCGATTTCCCTTCAGCATCATGAAAGTGAATAGATCGTACGGACAACGCGTTGTGAGTAATTCTTTGCACTCCCCTTCATGAGAAGGCGATGCATATTAGAGGTCCTACGTACCAAGTCACGTATTCTTCGGCGCCGATGAATACATTCCATCGATTTTGAAACAGGGTACTCCAGATGCTTCGCAGATCTTCAGTTCCACAATCCATCCCAATCGTTTCGAACCAAAGATTCCCAGCCATCAGACTACCAACCAGGATCGTCGATAGAAGGAGTCCTACACGGCCTTTGTCTGTTTTTGCCGGTGTCGCCCGCTCTGCCAACGCGGCATCGGTCCATCCAATCGGCAAAAACACCGCCCAAGCAGAACACGCTATGAATGAAAGAAGGACAGCATTCCTTATAGAAAACGAAATTCCGATATGGAGCTGACAAATCATTACAATAGCAAAGTTGAGCATAGAACGATTTCCGAGGAAACTGGCAACCAAGGCGAGCGGTACCGACAACAGTTCAATGTACACCACCATAGGAGTCATCACTCGAAGTCCCTTAGGACCCAAAATTGCATAGATGTACTGCGCACCAACTTTCGATGCGAGACCGTGAGTGAAAGGCTTCTAGACCAAGATTCATCCCTACCGACCGGAGACTCACCAGTGTGTCGGGTGTAGGTATCCAACGCTGGTAACGGATCCGCATGATACGACCAGCCCTGTAGGGGGTCCAAATACTTTCCACCACCTGCGTCTAAATAGATCCAAAATACGAGTAACTTCATTCCAATCTTTCGTAGAAACGAGATGCATTTCGTCGTGCGAGAGGTAAGGAAAAAGATTGATGACTACGATGACAGGTACCATCCGATGAAACATTCCGGACGACCTTTGAGGAGTCTTACCGTGCCGGGACTGATTACCAACGGTTTGGCACGTCTTCCCTCTTCCCCACGACTTGTTTGTGCTATTGAAAAGCGTTCATCCAATGGTAGAACCATGGCTGCAAACAAAAGATAATAAAAGTATCGATCGAGAATGAAGTATAGCCACGTGTTCCGAAGGATCAAGCTGGTATACAGATACCATGATAGGACGGCCATAATTCTTGTCTTGTATCCTAAAGTGAACATGATCGCAATAGAAGTCTGGATACCCAATAGGATCTGTTGCTGCCAGAGTTTTCCAAAGTGGCAGTGTATACAAACAGCCTTGTAGAGGTCGTCAATCTTAGGTAGTAGTAGTCGTAGGGGTAGTGTTCTGTGATAGGAAATGCCATAATCAGTTAGAAGTTGGGGTTTCGAACACAGAAAAAAGGCTCCAGAAGGATGGAAGATCCCACCCCAAAAAATTCAAAAAGAACATCGTACCCTTCATCACTGTAAAAGACATGTAGAAACCGAAACCGTAAGATGAGCTCAATCACAAGTAGAATCCCCAAAGATATACGAAATAATGCAAGAGCTTCCACAGATGAACCCAACATTGCCTCCCATCCTCTGATGATGGGCCTAACGTTATGTGATCCGTTGGCCTTCATGATATTGCTGTGTACTGTATTTGTTGGATGAGAGTTTGATTTCGTTTTCTAACCTTGTATTACAGATAAGCCACTCTCTCACAACATCACACCGAAAATGAATACGGTAGTAGGCTGGATGGATCGAAAAAAGGCCATGGGTTCTTCGTGACTCGGGACGTCATCTCATGACTCGTGACTATCTGCCATTACTATGCCTTTTGTGCTGACTGGGGTGCTGGCCGAAACTGCCAGTAGTAGGTGTCACGTCCGGTACCCGGTTGTTGGGAGCTTCGTTCTTCCGAACCGTTCGGAATGCCGATAGCACACACAGATTTTTGAAGCAGAATCTCGGGGGTCTACGTCATCGCATCTTCGGGTCCCTCGTTCAGATACGATACGTGCACCCACAGTGGGAAAATAGTGGGAATCTCAACGAATCCGAGTAGGCGGAGTGCTGTTGTACCGAAATACAGTTGCTACACCACAGATTCGCCTGTTCTCCCCTCGATTTTCGTGGGACCTAAAACCGTCTGCTGTCTGCTCTGCCTCCTGCATTTTTTCACCAGAACAACTCAAGTCTTCTTTTTTCGTTTTCGGTCGACGGTGGTGCTCTTGTGCCTGTTGCATGCATGCCAAACGACCCTTTCATTAATACCAAGAAGGAAACGACAACCAAACCTTGGTTCAGAATACCCACCATGCCTTCCACGAGATTTGTGGTTTCAGCGTTTCTCCTTGGACTCACCTCACCGTCCACGGCATTTGTGTTACAAACCTCTGGAGTGGCTCCGTCGAAACGGTCACCACCAGGAATCCAAATTCTGACTCGTTATTCAGACATTCCATCCATCAGTAGGAGGAGTACTTCTTTAAGAGCATCGTCGTTGGATGTGGGAATCTTAAATATTCCAGAAAATGCGACAGAACCGACGATAGCAGCGGGAGATTCGAGTGAAGTCAGTTCGGACTCTTTGCCCATATCCATGGTAACATTACCTCGTCACTCTCATGAAGGTGTGAATGAAATTCTTACAGAAACCGAACATTTAATTCAAAATATGCACAAACATTCCAAGAATATTGATCCACGAGAAGAAGCCAAGAATATGAAACAACAAGGTGGTTCTGAAGAAGGTGGAGCCTATGATGCGATCTTTGCCAACACATATGTAGATCTTGGACAGGTAGAAACGATTGGGTTTGACTACGATTATACTCTTGTCACATATACGGAAGAACTTCTTGAATTGATCTACGATATGGCACTGAGGAGATTAGTCCATGATCGACAATATCCCCTGGATATGTTAGATGCCTCCTTGGCGTTTGATCCATTTTTTTCGATCCGAGGATTGGCCGTCGATAAGGATACGGGATGGATCTGTCACTTATCCTATACGCATAAGGTCGCAGTCGCCTGGGAGGGACGAGAAAAGGTACCGACCTCCCGAATCTATAAGGAATATCGAGGAAAGCGTGCATTGAATCCAAAGGAACGACGATCCCGTCTCAAACCTCTCAATGACCTATTCTCCATGGCGGAATGTTGTCTCATCGCAGATACGATCCAATTTTTCAAGGACCGGAATATCGAGTATTGTCCGAACAATGTCGTTCGAGATATTCTGGGTGCCATTGGTGATACGCACATCTCGGGTGATTTCCACAGAATCGTAGCGAATGATCCCGCACGGTACTTCCATCCGACCCCCCACTTGAAGAGTATGTTAACCAATCTCAAGGAAAGTGGGAAGAGACTCATCTTTGCAAGTAATTCACCCTTCTGGTACGTGAATGAGGGGATGAAATATGTCTTGGGAGATGATTGGATGGAAATGTGGGATACAGGTATGTGCGTTTCGGGATCGGGCAGAGTTCTTCGGTAGACTGGCCTTTTTGTCTCTGATCATAACTTTTCATTACCCACAGTCATTGTCAGCGCCGGTAAGCCTGCATTCTATACAGAAGATCGACGTCCCTTCCGTGAAGTCAATAAGGATAGTAGTCGTGTCTTCTTCAAAAAGGTGGAGCGACTGGAACGGGGAGCGGTTTACACCGAGGGATGCTTACGAGAATTAACTCGATTGATGGGTCTTCGACAAGCAGAGTTGTCGGATTCGAATCTACAAAGTGGAGCTGTCGATCTTGCCACCTCGAAGGTATTGTATATTGGAGATAGTTTATTTGCTGATCTCGTCGATGCGAAACGTGAATTTGGTTGGATGACTGCCGCGGTGACGCCCGAGGTGGGTGCGGAAATGGAAGTCCAACAAAAGGGTGAATATATTCTGGTCGAACGGACAATTGAATTTCTATTGAACGCCTTACGGATGATCCAAGCAGAGTTGGGTGCTGTCCAACGGACACGTGAAGATCTTGATGTTCTGGATTCCTTAGAACGGTTGGTATCGAAATGGAGAGATCGAGAGACCGCTCTCCTGGGGAATCCCTTTGGAAGTGTCTTCCGAGCACGATACCAACCATCTCTCTTTGCACATTCCCTCCGACGTTACTGTGACCTGTACATGGCTTCCGTTAGTAGTCTCCGTCTATACAGTCCCCAACATCGGTTCTACCCCGAGTCTGACTTTCGTCTATTGGCACATGAGATCAATCAATCTAGTGACGAATGTTGGGATTTGGAGGACGTTTTGAATGAAGGACCCAACTAAAGAAAATTTTGGGCAGTTGTCAAATATACATACATAGCATTTCTAGGTCCATTCTTCCTAACCCCTCCATGTAATATTCAAGGTTCTATTTTGTATTCGATTACTTACTCCTACTGTAGTCTGTTACTGGAGACGAGCTTCGCCGATCATAGTCTACCGAATCCGTCTAGAGATCGTTCTTCATGTGCAGATCATTCCTGGTTTCCTCCTTGCTTCAACTGCAATGTTTGTTTTCGGGTCCCTTTTTGTTTTCTTTTCGAGAGAGGGTATCAAAGACTTCAATACGACATGGTGACGCTACAGCGAGAGGGTTCGCACCGTCGGCAGTCCTCTGTCCTCGCCGATAGTCGATGACCGTTTTGCGGTGTCTTCCATGACTCGATGGACTCCAGGCAACAAATCCAGATGGAGCAGACGCACCGCCCGGCTCTCTGATTGGCCGTTAAGGAAATACCCCATCAAAAACAAACGAACGCACCGACACGAAAGGAAACTCACCGTCCAAAGAAGAGAACCCCCTGTCGCAAATTCGGTTTTGTTGTTTTTTTGTGGCATCACTTCACTTCGTCTTCGCCCCCATCACGGACGTTTTCTTACACACCCATCACTTCTTCCATTTCGTTTGGGTCATACACCCCCATTCGACGAAGACGAAACTCCATTCAGAAAACAAATATCTGATAGTTCACAGCTATCAGCAAACACTTACGAAACAGATAGAGCCGCTGTGATTCTTTCTTGATTGTGGTTTTCGAAGAACCAGTGTTTCAAATTCTCGGAACATCGCGATATCGAAAAAATTCCGAGAAGTTTTCTCAGCAGTCTTTCCAGAAATCAACCTCTTCATTCAAACACTAAGTGAACATAGTCTTCGCGTTTTGGACGGTCCAAAAACAGGGGATTGTCTCTCAAGTAGTAAGTTGCCGTTTTCGTTGAGTTGCCTTGTAAGACACGTTTCAATTCCGTCGCGGTCATCCACGTGAATTCGGTGATATTGGAATCGAATAGGTCAAGTGGTCGTCTTTTTGGAACCCGTTGAGCCTGCCCGCGCGGTATTCCGACTCCCCTATCATGAAATTCCAACCGGGCCACCGAGTCTAC
>Ga0194115_10002021_pt1 | contig 24783 bp, 11 predicted proteins | sample TA2MahsurfametaG_3_FD_148656 | JGI IMG/M metagenome (GOLD analysis project Ga0194115, IMG submission 148656) | Freshwater microbial communities from Lake Tanganyika, Tanzania - TA2015002 Mahale S4 surface | ecosystem: Environmental > Aquatic > Freshwater > Lake | place: Tanzania: Lake... | reverse complement strand
TTAGTATTATTTACAATATTATTTAAATCAACTCTTAAAGATATTTCTTTATTTTTTATATCAATTAATGATTCATTATTTTGTGAATATTCTTCATTTAATTTTATATTTTCATTTTTAATGAAATCAATTTCATTTTGCCAGTTTTTTTCTTCACAGTTTTTTACTTTATTTTTTAAAACTGAAAAATCTTCTCTTGACATTTTATATAATTCTTCATAAATATCAAGATTTAAAAACTTTGATATTACAGATTTTCTTGCAGAAGATTTTTCTTCTATAAAAGAATTCATATTACCTTGCGATGCAAATGTAGTATATAGAAAATCTTCTGATGTTCCAATTAATTTTTTTAAAACCTTTTCAGTTTCTCTTCTTTGTTCATCTGTTTCATCATTTAATTCATTTTCATTATTTTTATTTATAAGTTTTAATGTTGTTGTTGCAGTTGACTCATTTGTCTTTTTAACTGTTTTCTTTGTGTTGTTCTATCAATAATATAATTATCTGTACCAATTGTTATATCAATTTTTGCATTACAATCACCTTTTCTTGTATTGATAATATCAATATTTTTTGATAAACCACGATCAGATGAATTAAACAAACCATACATTAAAGTTCCAGGTATTGATGATTTACCTGTTGTATTTTTACCAAATAAACCAACAATACCATTTAAGTTTTTAAAATTTATATAATTATCTTTTCCATAAGAAAATGTATTACTAAATGTCATGTTATTAATTGTCCAGTTTTTATTTAAATTTTCATCTTGATTTTCTATTTTTTCAAGATATAATTTAAATAAATTATCTATATTCATTAATTCATCTTCATCTTTAAGAGAATCAGAAAAATAATGTTTTAATAATTCATGTCTTCTATTATCATCTCTTAAAGATATATTTTTTAAATTATCGTCATCAATAATATTTTTATTTAATTCTTTTTGTGTATCATCATTTATTTGATAAACAATTTCAAATGCTTGTTTTTCTTCTTTAAGATATTGATGAATTAATTTAATATCAGTTTGAGATATTTCTTTTTCTGATTTTATTTTTATACGTAAATTTTTATTTAAGCTTTTAATTGAATTAATTGTTTTATCTAATGTTTCTTCCCAATTAATTGTAATAAAAGCATTTGGATTATCAATATTATAAAAAGTTGTTTTATAATCATTTTTATTTTTAATTTCCCAAAATAAAAATCCTTTTTTAATATCTTCACCATAATTTTGCTGAATTGTTGATCCTGGATATGCAACACGTTTTTCTTGATCTAGAAATTGCATTTTATGAATATCACCTAGAAATGCAAAATCATATTCACTAAACATGTCAAGCATTACTTCGCCATCGATTTCCCAATCAATATCTGTTTTTGAACCATATACTGCACCATGATAACATGCAATATTTATTTCATTTTTTATTGGTTTTACTTTATTCCAATTATTTTTATCAAAAACACTAAATACACAAAAATTAATATTGTCAATATGTGTTTTATAAACACCACTGTTTTTATAAAGAAATATATTTTTATTATTTAATGCACTCACAATAGGACTAATTGCATCTTGACGATCTTCATTTAAAATTAAACCATCATGATTACCTAATATTACATGTGTAGGTGCAATATTTGCAAGCGAAGTAAACCACCAATTTAATTGATCAATTAATTCAGGAGTAATTCCTTGAGTTTTTGAATGAACAATATCACCACCAATAAAAATAATATCAGGATTTAAATCGTTTAGTTTTTCAAACAACTTTTCAAATATAAACCTATATTCATTATGTCTTTTTAGACTTCTAAAATGAATATCTGATATATGTGCACATTTAAACATTGTTTTATAGATTCCTTATTTTATCTAGAAGAATATTGTTTTCATTTAACATAAAAGTTGTTGCATTATCATAATAGTCTTTAAATTGTTGATGTGACATATCACCTACATCTTTTTCATCTGATGTATTAATGATTTTTACATCAATATCATATGATAATAAATTTTCAGCAATTTGAAGTGTTTTTGTATGATACACATCATAATCTAATGCAAGATAAACTTGTGTTTTATTTTTTATTATTTCTTTAAATAGTTTCATTTTTTCATTTAATGAACTACCTAATAAACAAGTTGCATTATCATTTGTTTTAAGTAAATCAAGTGGGCCTTCAACTATTGTTAAAGGTTTATTAAAATCAATATTTAATTCATTAAATATAATTTTTGATTTTGATATTTTGCAATTAATATATTTATATTGATTTTTTGTTGAAACATCAATTTTTCTACAAGTAAAGAAATTTAATTTTCCATCTTTATCATATGATGGAATTATTAACGTTCTTCTAAACTCTGGATCAAGACTTACACCTAATCTAAGCATCCATAGTTTATGAATATTAGTACCACGATTTATTGCATATTTTAATACATCACGTATATCAGGATCAATACTGTTATAACATTGAGATAAAAACATAAATCCTTTTGGTAATTCAATAGGTTCTAATTCTTCATCTATATCATTTAGATTTTGTTCAATTATATTATCAATGAAATTTATTTTAAAATCATTATTTTTCTGTTTAAAAATCTTTTTAGATTCTTCAACAAGATTTTGATTTATATTTTTTACAAGATAAGAAATATCATAACCTTTTTTATCACATATCCAACAATGATAAATACAGTTTTTTAATTGAATTGCTAACTTAAATTTATTTTTATTACTATTTCTACAAAAGGGACACCAAATTGCTATATTTTGATTATCATTTGATAATTTATATTTATTATTTGAAAGTTTTAATATAAAATCAATTCTTTTTTGTATTAAATCATCCATCAGTTATTTTTGATCCAGCTTTACATATTACATATGAGTCAGCCATATCATAACAAAAAGGTTCATATTTTACACTTCCCTTATTTACACCCCTATTAATAATTTTCTCAGGCCATTTAAATTCAGGTATTTCATTTGATACCCACTCAAGAATTTGTTCTTTTTTATCTTTACTTAAATTTTTATCTAATTTTATTTTTAATAATTTCCTAGCTGAATTAACATTTATGTAATCTGGGATTAAACCAGATATATTATAGATGATGTTTGAAGTTATTCCATTAAATTTTGCAAGTTGCACAATTGTTTTTGAAGAAGACATACCTTGTGAATATGATTGCATAATATCTTCAATAAAAATTTTTAATGTTTTTATGTCATCTTTTATTTTAAGAAAAATTTCTGAAAATTCTTTTTTAAATAAATCTGCTTTTTCAAATAAATTTTCTAATTTTCTAAAATCAATATAATCTAAACTAAAAAAAACATTATTCTTAAATACACATATTCCAATGACAGATGTTGATATATCAAATCCTATAATATAATCGTTTGACATTAATAATCCATTTTAAGTTTTATCAAAAACCTATCACTTTGTTTTTTAGGTATAGGTCTTGCAACTTTTGCTTTTGCAATTATATTATAATTTTCATCATGTAAATGAATATCAGTTATATAAACAAAACTTTCATCAGAATTTAATTTACTATCATCATGTCTCATTGTCTCATCATATGACTTGTTACTAGAAATATTAAATAAATTTCTATCAACAGGTATATCTAATTGATGTACAAATAAACTTGATTCATATTCAAATTCACATTCAAAATCTGAATATCCAAAATATACTGATATAGGATTATTTATTTGAACTAATCCTTCATTATAAAATATATGTCCTATATAATTCCAATCAGCAACCTTAGTTAAACAATCATTTCTATATAAAATACCATTATTATCTTTTAAATTCATCTTTAAAACTGCATTTGTTGTAACAAATGCATTATCTTTTAATATAAAAGTATCTTTTTTAATTTTTTTATTATATAATTTATTTGATATATTAAATACTGATATAAATTGATTATCATAATCTTTTAATATATCACAATATGGTAAAGGTAATTTTCTATATATTATATTTTTATTTTCTGATACTACTCTTGTTTCTACTATGTTTCCTAATTTTAAATCATCTACTATATAATTTCTTGTTATAGGATTTGATTTTGTTAAATCATAATATGATTTAACATTATAATACATTGAATTTAATAAATTTTTTTCTTTACCTGTAAATAACTCATTTATGTTTAACTCTAAATTATCTATTGTTAATCTATCATCATGATAGAGAATATTACTAAATTCACTTAATAAATCATATCCTGTATAAACAATATTATTAGATAATTCATTACCATTATTTATAATAATTTCAGATGAAACATTAATCATTCTTTTAGTTTGATTAATATTATATAGGCTGTTATTGGTTATTATATCTTTACAATTTATATTATACAAGTTAGATTCATTTTTATTTTTAAAATATTTTAAATAATCATTTTCTAATTCAAAAACACCTGAATCAATAACATTTTTAATTGGTTCCCATGAAATTTTAGGAATACCATTGTCATTAGGTAATATAAATAAATTATTATATGTTAAACAACTTTGATCATTATCTGTATTATTATAATTTTTTAAAAAAATATCTTGTAAATTATAACCTTTTTTAATATACTTTTTATCACTACTTAAATTAAAAAAATTATATAAATTGTTTTCAAGATTATTTGTGTAAATATTCTCTACTTCATTACCACCAAAAACCACATTAGGCTTAATTTTATTACAAAATTCAATTAAATAATTTTCTACATTTAATTGAAATACACCACAACCATTTGATATAAAACTATTATAATATCCTCCATGTTTTATATCAAACTTTCTAATTGCAAGATTAAATTGTGATAATTCTTTTTTAATTACAGGAACAAAAAACACAGGCAAATAAAAAATCAAACCCAAATTAATTTCAGTATCTATATCTTTAATAAAATTTAATAAATTATCATTGATTTTAATTGTATTGATATCAGAATTATAAAACCTAATATCTGAAACTTCACCATTAAAAGCATGTGTATAATTTTTACTATTGTCAAATAAAACTATATTATTATCATTAATTAATTCTTGAATATTATTAGAATTAACAATACTAGATTTTGTTTTTATATCTTTATTAAATAATGAACCATTAATGTTTTGATTTCTTTGTTTTGAAAAAAACAAGTCAAATGCATTTTCATAATTAACAAAATCATCTTTTTCAAAATTAAAATATCTAGGTTTATTTCCTATACAAATATAAGAATTAAATAATTCTTCTTTTTCTTTATTTAATTCTAATTCGAACTTATCAAATAAGACACCATCTTTATATATATTGATTAAATAATTAATCCCGTTTTTAACTAAAGTTAAATTAATAAAATACCATTTATTTAGCTCTAAAAATGAATTTGAAGATATATATTGTGATTCTGGTGAATTAACTTGTTTACTATCATTATTAATGTTGATTGAATAATCTAATTTATTTAATTTTGTTTTATTTCCTAAATTTAAACCTAATCTTATATTATTATTTAAATTTGATTTTATAAAATATAAATCAAGCAAATCAGGAACGTGCAATAATGTATTAATATCAGATAATTTATTTAAATTTCTGAAAATTATTCTAAATGATATATTTAAAACTTGTTTATCATATATATCATAAATATTTTTTTGATCACTTATTTCATTAGAATAAATAATACAGTTTGAATGTGTAACAGAATCATTATTTGAATATAAATTTATTGTATTATAATTACAAAAACCATATTCAGTATTTTTCATTAAATCATATGAACTATTTCTATAATATGATTCATATAAATTATTTTTTATTACATTTTTTTTATATGAAAAATCATCATTAATAATAAATCTTGAATTTAATCTATCAATTTTATATGCATTTTTTATTTTATTAAATTTAATTAAATCATTACTTATTTCATTTATATTATTTTTTAATTCAATAAATTTTTCAAATGTTTGTTGTTCTTGTTTATTATTTATTGAATTAAAAAATTCATTTATTTTATTTAAATCATCTTCATTATTAATATCACTAATATTAAAATTTTCAAAATCTAAAGGAATAATTGATTTTGAATCAATTGCATTATCATATTCATAAGTTGACATATCTGAATTTTTATAATATCTTTTATTATTATTTACAATTTTAGTTTTTGTAAAATTGTCATTTGTCAACTTTATAAATGTCATATTAAAAACCTATTCTTTTAATAATCTAATCTAATTCTTATAGATAAATCAGTTTCTAAATTTTTTTCAATAGGTCTTGAAGTTTTTGCAACAGCAACCAACAAACCTGTTGTATCATATAAACCTACAGTAGTTACAAATGCAAATGGTTGTCCACTTGCGTCAACTGCTAATATTTGACCATTTTCATCTGTATATGTTGGATTTGTTGAATAATTTAATTGACTAGGTGCTGCTCTGCAAAATATAAAACTTGAATTAACAACAGTTTCATTTCTAAACGCTATTGCACTAATATCAGAATTACCAAATCTAGACATACAAAAATGATCTAATATATCATCTAATGTTGCCTGCAAACATAAATCATTTAAAGTACCTTCAAATAATTTATAACCACTATTTGATGATGCTAATACAGAATCATCACTATAAAAAATATTATTATTAGAATCAAAAAATGGCATAACAATACCTGAACCTAAAAATGTTCCTAAATTCACAACACCTGATGCCTGAAATTGTTGAAAAGTACCATCATACCAGAAGCTATAAACTGTATCAGATCCTCCAACAATTTTACAATAAACTTTTGTATAACCAGCTTGTGATGTTGAATATAGTCCTTTATAATATGTTGTACTACCTGCATTACCAACAGATGATGTAGATGATATTGCTGTAGCTTTTATTGCCCAAGGTCCTGTTTTAGCTGTAACTGCTGCAAGACTTGTTGATTCAATTAATCCTCTTAGTTTTTGTGTTACATTAAAACATTTTTCTACATCTAATACAACTACACCTTTATCATAAAATATTAAGCCTACTCTATCACCATCTGCATTTAATAAAGTAGAAACTTCTCCAGAAACTGGACTTATATTATACCCTAATTGTGAAACATCATCTATTAATTTAATAGTATTTAAATCTTCAACTGATGTTTCTGATGAATCAAGTTTTATATTTGTAACTGAAGTACCTAAAGTTGTTGCATCAACTTTATCATTTTGTAAAACCTGTGCTTTTTCAAAAAGATTCATGCCAAATGAACCTTTAAAAATATTATCTCTTACAAATAAACGTCTAAAATTTATAAATAAAGCGTTTCTTATTTGACAGATATTATCAGTATTTCCTTGGACATAAGTTTCACCAAAAGGTGCAACGAAATATGTATCAGGATCTCCTAAAAGATTTTGTGCATATTGTCTATAAATATTATTTTTTTCTCTAACCATTAAAAATTCAGAATTATCATAAATAATCTTACCTGAACTATCAATTTCAAAATCTTCACCTAAAACATCAAAAACTGTTGAATTTCCAACAGTTTGTTTTTCACCATATAATCCTAATGTTATATCAAATAGAGGATTTGATGTATTTAATTCAAAATCTTGATCATAAACAGTATGATATAAAGAACTTTTTACAGTATTTTGATTTTGTCCACCAGTTACAAAAACTTCGTACATTTTTCTTGTACTTGAATCAATTGCACTAATATCTGTTTGTAGTATATCTACAAGTTGTTGTACATAAGATTTTTTTGATGTAATATTACTACTTTGATCTATTGAAACAAATGATGCTGAAATATCTGACATTTTTATATTATCCTAATTTTAATTTAATGTTCTTTTAATTGTTACAGGAATAACAATAGTAGCACCAGAATATTTACCAATAATTTGAATATATGTTTTGATTATTTCTGGATTAATTGGTGATCCATATTTTTCAAAAGATTCAGAAGTAACTATACCTGATGTATAAACTGAAAATTGTGTTTGTACTTGATTAATAAATTCAGGATTTGATCCATTTATTGAAGTAATAATATCTGCATTTACTTTATATGTTGCAATATTATTAATATCAATATCAATAAAATTACTTTGTCCTGTTATTTTTAACAATTCATTATTCATTTTAATAATAAATTCACGATCAGTTATTGATTCATCAACTACAAAATTAGATTGTGATTGTGATATCGATGTTCTAATTTGAATTAATTGATTTACTTCAACATTTGTGCTACCAGTTTCAGAAACAAGAGTTAAATAATCAACATTTGTAGGTTTATTTGTCCATTTAAGAACTGGAATATATTTTAAATTTGAAACAGGATTTTGAAAAGTAATTAATGGGTGTTTTAATGCATAATTTTCATTTGTATTTGCTTCAAAAATAGGTGTATTTTTTTCAATTTTTTCTTTACCTATTGCAACACCATATTTTTTTATTAATGTATAATCTACTTCATCATCACCAAACGTAAATGATGTAATTTCAAATGATCCATTATTTTGAGATAATAATTCTCTTCCTCTTTCTGTTAAAACTGCATCAATAATTATATTATTTGTAGCATGATTTAAAAAACCCATCTTGTGAGTCCTTTCTTTTTATTTTTAAGTATTACTATTAAAATTTTTTATTGTTATTATATCTTTGAATAACGAATTATTTTCAGTTTTAAATATACTAAATATATATTTTTCTTTTAATGTTGATTCATTATTTCCATTATTAAATGTTATATTATTATAATCAGGTGTACAATATAAAGTAAAATTCTTTTTATTTTTAACAACAGGCGTAATAGTCTCTATTTTATCATCATTTTCAATAAATTTAGTTTTTCTATTAATAAATAAATTAGGCATATCAATAGGAGCACCAATTCTACTAATTAAATCAACCTCTTTTTTACCCATAAATTTGTTAATTAATATTGCAACTTGCTCAGAATAATTTGAAATCATTCCGTGTGCATCAACTGAACAAATTGCATAAATATTAATCTTATTTTTTTCATATAATTTATCTTTATATGTATTAAAATTATAAAAATAATCTTTAACTAATGAATCACTAATAGTAACCTGCGGCCTAATATTATTTTCATCAAAAAATCTACCATAATGTATTAACTGATATGCATCATTAATAGAATTTCTTCTAAATATCATGTATGCTTTTATATCATTTTGATTTGTAAATGCCCTAGTCCAATTTAATTCTACAACATCTTCACTATCAATATAATTTAAAAACAAACCATTAACAGAGTTAGGTCTAATGTTTTCAACACAATCAATTATATCAGTACTTATAGGATAATCACAGATAATATAATCATTAAAAATATTATAATTTTCTTTTTGAGGTAATGTAACATTATAAACATTATAAATTAAATAAAAATATTTTTTACCATAACGAACATTTATATCATTAAGAGTTTTATTATATATATCATTTTTTCTATTAATAATGTTTTCATTAAATAAAAATTTTGATCCAAGTTTTATATAATTTTGATTTTCATCAACAATGTATTTTTCTACTAAAAATCCAATATGAATATTTCTTTTAACTGAAAAATCATACGATAATTTTGATTTATGTTTTTTAAATTCAAAATCATTAAAAACAGAATCTTTTTTAATATCATCAAATATATTTTCATCTTTGAATATTTTATCATATTCTTCAAATATAAAATTATTTTTAATATCATCATTTATAATGAAATTACCAAATTTATTAAAATATTTTTTATTTATTTTTAGTTTAATTGAATCTTTATTTAATTGCAATGCATTTCCAAATTGATTTTTTTGTATATTTAATTCTTCTAATTTATTAAACAATATATTTTCATTTTTGTCAATAAACATACAATTAAAATCATTATTAAAATTATTTAGTTTATTAAATAATACATTTATTCTATCTGTTTTTAAATTCTCTAAATCTTTTAATAAATTAACATTTATTTCTTGATAATAGTTTATATCAAAAAATTCAGAAGATTCAGATTCAATTGAAATCTTTATGCTTCTATTTATTGGATTTGAAAAATTTATTTCATAATCATCAATTATTGTTTCATTTTTTTCATATTTTATATAATCAAATTTTGATTGTATATTAATATATTTTTTTTGAATACTAAAATCAAATAAATTTTTCATTTATAAAAATTCCATCATTATATTTTTGATTATATTATTGTTATATTTACTTTTATTTTTTTCTTTATAAACAAAAGTATCTGTATTTAAATTAATATCTTGAAATACATTACTTATTATTTTTTCTTTTTGAGATAAAACAACTTGTTCAAAATCATTTTTATCAATATTTTCATCTAGTAAAATAAAATATTGATCATCATTATCATAATTAACATGATAGACATCATATATTTCATTGTCTTTTAAATAATCAATATTGTTTTCTAATGATAAAAGATTATTAATATTATTTTTAGTCTTATTAAATACAAAAGATTCATTAAAATTATTACCAAATATATCTATGACTTGATTTTCATTTAATGCATTAATAATTTGTTCTGATATATTTTCTGTATAATTTAAATTTATATTATTAAAATTAATATCATGTATCAAGTGTAATAAATTACTTATTTTATTTGAGTTTATATGACAATCAATTATAAAATCATATATTGTGTTTAGATTTGTTTCATTTGTAATTTTAAATTTATTTAAATAATCATTAATTTTTAAAATTATAGGATTATTAATATTGTTAAATTGTCTTAATTTTAATTCATTTAAATAAAATACTATTTGATCTATATTGTTACTCAAATTATTAAACAATAAATAAAAATTATTGTCTTTATATTTTTCACAAAATTTAGGATATTTTGTACTATTTATATTTAAATCAGAAATATTTGTAGAAAATAAATATGTTTTAGGTAAATATACCTTGTTTGAATTTGATATATCTTTAGTGTGAATAGTTAATTTTATTAATTTTGAAACATCATTTATTTTTCTTAAATTTGAATTACTTATACAAAAACCAAAAACATCAGAATTTAATATTGAATTTATATTTTGTGGTATTATATATTTTTCTTTGTTTTTTATTTCATCAAATAAATTATTATTTAAATAAAATTGATTTTTATTTTGTAAATCAACATCATCAATTAATCTATTTTTAATTTCAGTGTTGTTAATAATAATATTTTGCATTTTCTTTAAACTTTGATTTAAATAAAAATTGTTATTTATAAAATTTAAGTCAAAACCTACAGTTTGTGCAATATTAATCAATTTTTCATCAATTAATTTATTTTTATTTTGAAAAATATCATTTGATATATCAAATGCTGAATTAATAATATCTGCATTTACTAATAATGAAAAATCAGATAAACATGCTTTCTTATAAATTGAATAAAAAACATTATAAAAACTTGATTTATCATCAAAAACTTCTGTTTTTATATTATCTATAAATGTTTGTTCATCAGAAAAAGATATATATAAATTATTTATTTCTTTTTTTAATATATCAAAAACAATATCAACATCTATAATATTTGAATTATTAAAATCATTATTATTATTAGGAAATAATGCTCTAATACCATTTGTTAAATTATCTTTTATTAATCTTTGTATTTGTCCTACATTTTTTATCAAATCATTATTTGATAAAATTTTTTCTTTTTCAATAAATTTGTCAATTATATTAAATGATTTAAACATTGAATAATTAATAAATTTTTTATTAATTAAATCATTAAATGGTTTAAATAGATATAATAAATCAAATACATGCTCATATAAAACTTTATTTTTTTCTATAAAATCATCTATATCTTTTTCATTATTAAATTGTTTATTATTAAAATCTTTTACTGTATATTCTATTATGTTTATAATTTTATCACAAATTACATTAAATATTGAATGTTTTGAATTACAAGAATTTTCAAATTTATCTTCAATAGTAAATCTACAATATTTACTTAAATCTAAATTAATATCATTTAAATCTATATTTGAATTTGATAAAATAACATTAGTAGAAATTTGTTTTTTATTTGTTATATCAAATGAATTTTTATCAATGATATATTTTGTTTGTTGCTGTTGACTTTCAGTATTAAATTCATTTATTACTTTTATTTGATTCTTATAAGAAATATTGTAAATATTGTTTGTTTGATCTTTTAGTTTAAAATAAAAATCATCATTATAATATTTTAATTTATTAACAAAAGGAAATACATGTGAAACTAATAAAGTTTGAATATTTTCACTTTCTAGATTTGTTTCATATGTTGTATCAAGTAATTTTGTTAAATCAAAATTATATTTTTTTGATATATTTGTAATATTTTGTTTTGAAAAAACATTTTCACTTATAAGCTTTAAAGATTCTGAAGTATTTAATATATCATCTAAATATTTTTCAATACTCTTTTTACTTGTTTTTTCATAATCTTTTTCTTTATATTTTTCAATATCATATGAAAATTCTGATAAAAGATTTGTTTTTAAAAATATTGATGCATTTTTTGATAATGTTAATGCTTTTTTAATAAATCTTTTAATAATTAAATTTTTTACTTCATCTTTTACTTCTACACCAAACAAATAACTGAAATACAATTCATTTGTTTTTATAATATCTTGTATAGCTTCTACATTTTCTGTTGTTTCAATACAATCTTTTGTTGATTTTACAATATCTTTAATAAATGTAGATGTAGACATAAAAATATTATTATCAATATAATTTGAAAATAATTTTTTAATATTTAACTTTGTTTCTTTGAATTGATTATTAACAGCATCGTTATATTCAATATTTAAATAGTTGTTTTTATATACATTGTCATTTGTATTTAATGAAAAATTTGAATAAAAATTATCATTTTGTTTTGTAAATAAAGTATTAAATAATATATTGTTTTTATTACATAATGAAATATTCTCATTATCTTCATCAATATATGATAAAATATAATTTTTATTGTTTGAATATTTGATATTTTCATGTATTTCATTAAAAATATCAATATTGATATTTAAATTATTTATATTTTTTAATTTTATTCTTTTAACAAGCTTATCAGCAGTTAAAAGATATTCAATATCATTTATAGTACTATTATTATTAATATAAGATTTAAAATTATTATTAATAGAAATATTGTTTTTTGTCTTTTTTAATCTATCATCATAAACATTGTCTTTAATAAAAATATTTGATTTATTGAAATAAATATGTGAATTTAATTCATCATTGTTTTCTATTGAAAGATTTATTTTTATTTCATTTGTATTTGTAAGAATATTTAAATTATTTCCAATATTTAAAAGTGCTTGTTCAATAGTAATATTTTCATTAGGATTATTTAATGCAAGATTTGCATTTAATGCATCACCTGAATACAATTTATTTATTTCTTTTGCACTTCTTTTTTTATAAATAAAATCATTTACTATAAAATCATATGATCTTGAAAAATGTTCAATTTTTTTTGTTATATATAAACTCTCTATACTGGTTAAATTTTTTAGTTCTTCATCAATAAATGTTCTTGTTGATTCATAATCTCTATCATTTAATAATTTTAATGATCTATTATTAAAAGAAAATTTATTAAAATTTTTTGTAGATATTTCTTTATTTTTATTTAAAATTTCAGTTAAATTTATATTAAAATCTTTATCACTTTTATTGTAATTAACAAAATCTTGTATTTTAAAATCTTTTTTATTATTAATAATATTTATTTTATCTTCATATGCAAAATCATAAAAAATATTATTTTCAAAATTTTCATATAAAACATTTTCATTTACAAAAAACAATTGATTTGCTAAATTTATAAATGCTTGTGTAATTATACCTGTTTCATCTTTTAAACTAATGCTTTCTTCATTATCAGTTAATTTAATATTTGTTAAAAACATAAAAGAATCAGAATTTAAATTTAAATTGTTTTTTCTTTTGTTTTTATTTACAATATTAAATTTATTATTTTCTTTTTGAATTAAATTATTTTTTTCTTTGTTTTTTGATTCAAAAAAATAATTTGTTATTAAATTATTATGTATACTTTGAGAATTTTTAATAAAACTTTCAAACATTATATTTGAAAATTTTAATAAATTTATATTTTTATTTCTCAAATTAATTAAATTAATAAAATTAGAGTATGTGTTTTCAATAGTTGTAATTTTATTATTTAAAGTTGAATTAATAAAATCAATATTATTTTGAATTTTTAAAATTTTATTAAAACATGTTTCAGATTCACTAAAAACTTTATTAATTATTTCACTTTTTAATCTAAATAAATTTTGAATTTGATCTTCATTATATGATTTAATATTATTTTTATTTATAAGATATAATAAATCAATATTATTATCATTTTTTGAAAAATCATCATTTATATATTTAAAAATTGTAAATTTTTCATAATTTATATTTGAAACAGTAATGTTAGATATAGCAGGAATGTTAGCAAATTGCTGATTTATATTAACTGTAGAAAGTTCTTGTAATGCATTTGCTAAATTATTGTTTTGAAAATTACTTGAAACAACATTGTTAGATACAGCAGATTGCTGAGTTATATTAACTGTAGAAAATCCTTGTATATTTCCTACGTTTAAGTTTTGTAAACTATTAAAAGTCATCTAAAATTATCCTCAAATAATAATCATTATATTTTAATTATATTGAAATGTAATTTTATTTAAATCTAAAATATTATTTAAGGTCTGACTATTATCATTTATTAAATTATAATGAATAACTTTTTCTATTAATTTATCTTTTATTTTTATTGTTAATAAAATTCTTATACATAGATTGTTTATTAAAGTTATATTATTTGTTTTACAATAATTGAAAAATTCAAAAAATGTATTATAATCTATTTTTAGAAAATTTTTATATAAACTTGAATTAAAATCTAAATCAATAATAAATTGATTACTTTCAGAATTAATATCAAAATTATTTAATTCATATCTATATCCTATAAATAAATCACTAAATATGATTTTGTTTTTAATTAAATAATCTTCACTTGGTGTAAAATAATTTTTATTTTCTATATTTTGTTTTTTAACAATTGTATTGTCAAAATATTCACTATTGTTTTTATCATTTTCCATAATAGGAAATAATAAACATTTTATATCAATTTCATTTGATTCATTAAATATTTCAGATATATTATAATCACTTAATAATTGGCTAAAATCTATTTTTATTTTACTGTTTGATGCAAATATATTAATTGTATCTTTAAAATTTATATCATTATTATTTGTATTGACTAATTCATAATTACAATTAAAATTAACTAAATTTAAATTGCTGTCTTTTATATTTAAATCTAATATTTGTTGTATATTGTCTGATATCACATCATTTGCATCGACTATTTTTATTAAATTTAAATTTAATTCTGTTTGACTTAATAAATAATTTTTTATATCTTCATTTTTATATTCATAACTTAATTTAAAAATATCATTATCATTTATTATTTTATTAAATGAATGAAGAAATAAATTTTCATAAAATAATTTTGTATTTTTTACAATAAACTTAGGATCAAATTCACAATATAAATTTTTTATTTTATCATATATGTTATAATTTAAATTTGCAACTTTTTTATAAAAATAAAATAAATTATAAAATTTTATATTTACAATATTTTTTTGTTCATTACTTATTTTATCATCATTTATAATATTACCTAATAAATCAATACCTTTGTTTTTATATAACAAAATATCTTTATCTAAAGGATAAAATTCTAATTGTATTTGTTGTTTTAAATTGTAATTTATTTCTTCTTTTTGTATTGATTCAAATATAGATTGTTTATTATTATTTAATATATTAATTTCTTTAATATTAGAATTTAAAATATTTCTTTTTATTTTTTGATTTATTAATATTTTTGATAATAAATCATTAGATTCAATTGAATCACTAAATTGTTCAAGATTAAATAATTCACTCATTAAATAAAAATGTACATTTTCAATTTCTATTTTTTCATTTAATAAATTATTTATTTTAATTTTAACAACAGTGTTTTTAAATAATTGTTTAATATCACCTTTATCAAAATTTATATAATTTAAATTAAATGCTATTTTTTCAAAATCATTTATGTTTTTTATCTTTATCTTGTTAATAATATTAAATGTGTCTTTTGTAGAAAAATCTAAATTTAAACTTATATCTTCAAAAACTATTTTCTGTTGTATTAATTTATTAAAATCACCTACAATATTAAAATCATTAAATAATTTTATTGTTTCATTTTTAATAAATTTACAATTTTTTGATTTTGTTTTTTGTAAAACAAAATCATTTTCATCAAGCAAACAAAATTCTATACTTACTATTGGAATATTATTACTGTTATATTTAAAATTATTTACAAAATAATAAAGTATTAAATCTTGTCCATTATTTAAAATTTTATCTTGACAATTATAAAATTTATTTCTATATTCAAAATCTTTTTCATAATAAACATTGTTTATTTCAATATTATCATGTTTAATAGATTTAATAGATAAACTTTTTAAACTTTGATTTATATTCTTTTTATTAATTGTTAATTTAAATAAATTATCTTCTTCAATGTATTCAACATTACAATTGTCTATATTATTATCTAATATTAATGCTATAAAATCATTTGAATTATTTTTATAAAATTCCTTATATAAACAATCATCTTTTTTAAATCTAAAATTTTTTAAATTTCTAAAAAAAGAATTTGAATTATCAATTTTATATTGTAAAGTTAAATTAAATACTAAATCACTATTGAATAATAAATCTTGTTTTATTTTATTTATATTATTTATAATTTCACAATCTAAATTAATAGTGTTAATATTTGTTATTTTAATTAATGTTTCTTTTACATTTTTATATGAAAAAATTAATTCAATATTGTTTACATCATTTTTATTTACTAGTTGTAATATGTTTTTATTTCTAATAGAAACAATATTATTACTATTACTTTTATAAAATAATTCAAATGATTCAAAATAATCTCTTATTAAATTTGAATAATAAGTAATCTTACTTATTTTTTCAGCTTTATCATATAGAGATTTAAAATTTTCTGATATTTCAAATGAATAATTTATATTATTTAATTTATCTAAAAAATAAATAAAGCAATATAGATTATTATTTTCATTAAAATCTAATATGCTTTTTGAATCTTGAAAACTTAAATCTAGTTTATTTTCATTTTTTATTTCATATTGAAATGTTTTATTTTGACCATTTCTTTTATTTTCAACTGAAAATAATAAATTATCATTTATAATTGCATTATTAATTTGTCTATTAAATAAGCTTGATATTTTTGTAAATTTATTTAATTTTGTATCTTTTTCATTAGATAAAAATTTATTTTCAAATTGTTTACTAAATGAATCTTTATTTTGAAAAACAAATTTGACAAATTTAGAATTTTTAATTATTGTTTTATTTAATACATTAAAATCTAATGAATAAAAAAAATTATTTGAATTTTCTATTTTAAAAGCTTTAAAATTTAAAATTTGCTTTACATTAAACATATAATAATTAACTCTTTCTTTTTAATTAATTATTTTAATCAATAATTAATGTAAACATGTTTATAAATGAATAATAATTTCCTAAAAATAAAATATTATTAGTACTATTTTTATCAAGTATTCCATTATTATTTTTAAATACTAAATCTTCAAATGAATCATTAGATGAATTTTTTGTTTTAATTAATTTTCCAATTAAAAATATTCTTTTTGAAATGTTTTTAATATTATCAAATATATCACCCATATCTATAATTGATAATTTTGTAAAATCAATAGAACTATCAGATACATTTGTTATTTCATGCATTTCAATAAAAAATGAATCAAAATCTGTTTGATCTTTTAATAAATATTTTTTACCTATAAATTGATCACTGTTTTCAATATGATTTACAACCTTATTTATTATTTGTTCTCTATTTAAATTTTCAATATTTAAATTTTTTGTTAAAGATTTTAAAATAATATTATTACTATTTCCAGAATTTAAATTATTAAATAAACTTCTTTCGAAAATTTCATTATTTGTAACTGAATCAAAAGGTAATAATTTTTTAAAGTTATTCTTATGCTTAAACCTATCATCTAATGATACTGGTTTTATTCTAGAACAGCTTTCTGAATATTTAGCTATACTATTATACCTTTCAACATTTTTTAAATTTTTAAAATCAAATGAATTAATTTCCTGTATTTTAAAATCTAATGTTTGATTTTCAAATAAAAGATTTTTTGTAAGTAAATTACTTAAATTTTTTAATTTTATTCCAGTTAAATTGTTTTCAATATTCATTAATACAAATTTATCAAAATCTTGATTATTAATAGTTAAATTATCTTGATTATTAATATTAAATGTTTTTGTATATTCTTCTTCAAATGAAAATTCATCATTAATTTCTACATTTGTTTTGTAACTAGATTCAAATGGTAAATAAAAATACTCAGAATTAGATACATTTTCAAGTAAAGTATTTAATTTATCATAATCTTTATTATATACAATTGATCTATCTGATAATGTTGCAAATTTATATCTTATATCATTCTTTTGTATTTGTTTTTTACCATTTGAAGTTATAATATAATCAAATATTCTTGACTTTTTATCTAATATACCTGCCATTTTATTTCCTCATTGCTGTATTTGTATTAAACTCTGCAAATTAGCACTATCAACAAGATTTTCAATAAAAGGATAATAAGATCTTGCATACTGATCAATATTACTTCCTAAATGTATTCCAGTATTATTAACAGTTTGTACATACATAAAAAATTCATTAACAAATTTTTTCTCAACTGTTATATTTTTTATAATATTATTTATATCAATTAAAACTTCATTTTCAGAATAATTTATATTATCTGCAATCATTCCAAAACTATTTGAAATTGTTTTTATATCTTTTTTCTTTATATTTGTGCTTTTTAAACAATAAATAATACCATCTTTTTTATCAATAGATTTTTTATATTTTTTGTTTTTTCTATATGAATATAAAAACTCATTTAGTTTATTTTCATTTTCATTTGTTATTTTTATTATTGGTGTTCCAATTTCATTTTGATTTTTATCTACATTTGCATTATATAATGTTTTTGTATTTCTTATATTGTTAACTTCTGATTTAAAATTAAACATAAATAAAGGACTATGTTTTTTAACCTTAAATTCATTTAATTTTAAATCATCATTTTCAAAAACAAAAAAGTCTGTATTAAATAATTCATATTCATATTCAAACATATATGAATCATCAAAATAATTACTAAAATCAATAATTCTATTATTGTTTTTAAAACCTAATATATTAACAATTTTAGAGTTATCTAAGTTTGTATTTATATTTTCTTTTATTTCATATATTATTTGATTTTTTGTTTTAATATATCTATTGTTATTCTTATAATAAATATTTGAAACATAAATCTTTCTATTTATATTAAACTGATTAATATATTTTTTATTTATAAGTTGTGTATATAAATCAATATTTTTTAGATCTGAAAACAATATGTTGTTAATTAAATATTTTGTATTTTGATTTAAAAATATTTCATTTTTTAACAAATTAGTATTTTTATTTTCATTAAAAATAAAACTATTATTTTTTAATTTATTTTTTAAATCAACAAAATTTAATAAGTTTAAATCAAATTCTTTTAGATAAATATTAAAATTATTATTTGAATTTATATATTTTAGATGTTGTTGATTAATTTTTTCATCAAAAACTCTATATAATGGAAAATATTTCTTTTGATCAACTATGTCATCAAAATCATTATGATTTATATCTAATTCTACAGATACTCCATAAAATATTGTATTATCAATAAAATTATCTTTATTTTCAATATTAGAATTATATTCATTATTAGTTATTAAATCATTTATTTGTAATTGATTATTTTCATCATAATAAATAACTTCATTATTCATTAAAGGTATAATAATATGATATTCATATTGATTATTTAAACCTGTATAATCTTTAGAAACATAAAAGTTTTTAAATTTATTATCTGTTTTAAAAACAAATAAATCACTAAAATATAATTCTTCATTTTCAATATTATTATTTTTAAACTTAAAAACTTTTATATTATTATCTTTGTTTTTAATTAAATTTATTAAATTGCTAAAATAACTTGATTTTTCAAATATTGTTTCATTTAAATCAAAAACATAACACCAGTTTTTAATAGATTCATTAAAATTAGATTTTTCATTGTTTTCATTATTTTGAAATATATCAAAATAGTTTTCAATTTTATTTGAATCAAAAACACAATTATATAAAAATTTAGGTATTTTCATAAATTGCAATGATGTAAATCTATTATTAGTTAAATTAACTGTAAAATCTATATACGATAATTCAAATTGATTTAAATTGTTTATAAATTTATTTTCTGTTTCTTGAATTTCAGATAAACTAATAAATTTATTTTCAAAAAAACCATCTTCAGTTTCAAATATATTATTAATAAACTGTTGTTTTAAACTTAAATATAATTCATTATTAATATCTTTATTTTTAAACCATGAATCAAAATATTTATCATTACCAAAATTAATTGAATTAATATCATAATTTAAATAAACATCTTTGATTGTATTTCTAGATGAAATTAGATTATAATTTGTAATAAATTTTTTATTGTTTAATGTATTAAATTTTTTAAAAATAAATTCACTTGCAAAATTTTTAAAAACATCATTATCTGATACATTATCAGATAAAATATATTTTATTGCATTTTTATTATTAAAAATATCAATTGTATGTTTAATTGAATTAAAACTTTTGCCATATACACTAAATACATCATTTAATTTTGGTGCAATTGTGTCATTTATAAAAATTTTATCATCTTGTTCATTTATTAAAGTTTTAACATTTATTTTTGTTATTTTGTTTTTATTTTCAAAATAATCATTTGCAAAAACTTTCTTAATTGCAGAAGAAAAAACACTATCATTATTTGTTTTTTTACTTATATCTCTTCCAATTAAATAAATTTTTAATTTATCATGTAATGTTACATTTGATATTAAATTATTAAATCCACAAAAAGATGATGCATTTAATAAGATATTGTCATCTTTTTGTAAAATATTATTTTTTGTTATTTTTTTTATTTTTAAATTTGTTTCTATTTCTTTATTTAAAAATGTTTGATCATTTTCTTTAAATTCACCTGTTGATATATTTATTTTATTATAATAATTTGTTGTATTAGTAGTTGAAATACTTACTTTAAAATTGTAATCATTATCAAAAATATTTGTTAAAAAATTATTATTAAGTTTATTAAATCTTATATTATTAACAGTGTTTGAATCAAATAAAGAGAAATTATTACCATATAAATTTAAGTTATATTGATCTTTATATGTATTGAATAAATCAATATTATTATTGTTATTATTATAACTAAATAAAATACTAGAAATACAAAGATCAGGATCATCTAATGTTAATTTATCTTCATCAATATTGTATTTTATACAATTTAAAATTGTTAATTCAAATAAACGTATTATTGCAGTTGATTTATTAATATTTGTTTCATTAAAAATTATATTTTTATTATTTGAATAAATTAAATTTGTATTTAAAATATTTGAAATTTTTTGATTTTTTAAATTAAAATAAAATTCACTACTATTTAAAAATTTTAAAACTGTATAATTTGGTGAAATAAAAAACTCAAGTAAAAATAAATTTAAATTTATTGTATAAAAATCATCATATAAACTATATGTAAAAAAATCTTTTATTGTTTTATTTGATGTATCTATAATATCATAAAAAAATCTTATTCTTATTGGAAAACCTAATAAATTTAAAAGATAATCTTTAGTTATTTGTATATCAAATTTATTTTGAGGATTTGTGTAATAAGCATATATGTTTTTATTTACACCAAAAATAGTTTTTGTACCATTTTTATTTTTATATATGAAATTTTCATTTTCTTCAACATTATTTTCAAAATATAAAATTAAATTATTAATATTGTATTTTATTATATTTTGTGAATTATTTGTTTTATTTACAGTTTCATTATAAAAATTTGATCTAATATTAAAAGAATTTTCATCAAAATTTTCATTTGAAATATCATTATTGATATTTTTAGCTAATATAAAATCTTGTTTATCTACTACTTTATAACTTTTTTGATCAATATTTTCTATTTTTAAAGTGCAATATGATATTAATTCTTTTTCATTTTCAGAAAATTCACTATTTAAATAGTTTTTATTTTCAAATTTACTAATAATATCTTTATTTTTATTAAAATAATTGTTTTTATAATTATTTAAATTAGTATTAAATTTATCAAAATTACTTTGTTGTGAATCATTATTTAACAAATAAAAATATTTATTTGAATTTTCATCTATTGAATGCTGAGCATCAATTTTATTTAATCTAAAATATTCAATTTTATTTTTTTCATTATATTCTAAAACATTAATATCATTAAATGAAAAAACATCTAATGGAATTGATTTAAAATATAAATAATTAGTATTAGGATCTTTACTTAAGTAAAAACCATTGAAATCTGTATCTGTTATAACATTCAATGATGATTCTGTATAAACATGTCCTGAAATGTTTTTATTATTTATTTCATTTTTTTTGTTTTTTTCTTTTAATAAAGAAAAAGTAATATTTGATGCAAAATTTGTATATAAATCCTTATGTTCATACGAATCATTTATATTATTTGTAATATCAATAAGATTATTTTCTGAATTATAAAAACTATATTTTTGATTTGGTTTTTCTAATAAAGCAGAATAATTTCCTTTTATAATTATTTTTTCAATTAAAAAATCAGAATTTATAAAGTTTTTTAAATTTTTTATATGATTTTTTGTTGTTTTCCAAACTTGAGAATTAGGAAAACCAAATGTATTTGTTATAATATTATATGTTTCAGGATTTTGTAAATATCTTTGATTATCTGTATTAAATGATTGTGTTGTATTTATGGGATTATTTAAAATATATTTATGAGTAAAATTATATAAATCTGTAAAAGTATTTTTTGTTTTATCTTTAATTAATTTTGGAAATTGTAATGCCGATGATATAAAATCTTTTGATGATAAATTAAAATTATAATAATCATTATTAATTTTTTTTGATATTGTATTATATTCCCATGAATCATCATTAAAATTATAAAATGAGCTTGTTAATAAATGTGATGACAAAGTTGTTAGATTATTATCACCTAAATCAGACAATTTATTTGGAAAATTTACTTTTTCTGTTATTGTAATATTGTCATTAAAATTATTTTCATCTTGATCAAGATCTTCTGAATTAAAAAATAATTGTGAGTTAGTTAAATGTAAATCATTTGATTCTGAAAAATCAAGATTTAATTCAATTATTTTTTGATCTTTTATATTATAATTTTGTTTTATTTCTTCATCAATTGAAGAAATAAAATTCTGGTCGCTTATACTGTTAATAATATCTAATAAATCTGTGTCTTCAAAAAAAGGTTCAAATTGTTTATTTTTTAGATTTTGTTTTAGATTTATATCTTTAGTTTTTAATAATTTTGTATAATTCTGTAAATCTAGATTATTAGGTGTGTTAATTATATTTGCTTTTGAAAACAATCTATTTTCATGTTTAATATTTGATATATTTATTTCATTCTGTGATAATAAATCTTCATCTGTTGTAATATAATAATCAATTGTTTGATTATTGTGTTTAACATCAATATATGGAAGGTTTATTTGAACGTTAGAAATTATATTTTTGAATTCTAACGTTTCTGAATCATCAAAATAATCATCTGAAATGTCTAATTGTTTTCCTGTTATTTCATGTTTTGAAAAATATTTGCCATTTAAAAAATCAAATGAATCCTGCATTTTTTTAACAGATGAGTTTAATATGCCTGATTTTATAGATTTATTGTCTTGTGTATCAAAAATATTTTTAATTCTAATATTTGGCATTTTATTAATCTAAATCCTTTAAAAATGTTGTAGAATCAAAATTTGAACTTTTTGACTTATCAGTATCTGATCCTGTTGACATTGTAGTTTGTTTTTGTTTAATTATATCATCATCAAAATTATCATTAAAAGGAATTATTAAATTATTATCTTTAGAATAATAAACCATTTTATTTGTAAGTTTTGGCATAAACTGTGTTGATTCATTTTGATAATCTACAATATTATAAATTATACCATTTATTTCTTTTGTTGTATAATTGATTTTTCTTTTTAATAATATATCATTTCCTGTTACTAAATTTTCTATTTCTTCATCTGAAAAAGGTTCTGATAGGTTTGTTTCATTTAATATTATATTTGAAGTAATATTTGATCTATTTCTTGAATCAATACCTTTTCCTATTATTTCTGCTTTTATACCTTTTGATAATAACTTTTCTGTTAAATAATTTCCATTTAGTTCATCAACAGTACCTAATACACATATTTCAGCATTTTTATCTATAGAATTTAATGCATTATAGTAATAAGGATAATTTATTTCATTTTTATTTTTAAAATAAATACTAATATTATTTTCTATATT